>BS_KBA_SWE02_21mDRAFT_10000462_pt1 | contig 15231 bp, 13 predicted proteins | sample BalSeasSWE02_21m_FD_9196 | JGI IMG/M metagenome (IMG submission 9196)
GAAACCAAACGAGGTCTATATTCGGGTGCTGTAGGTTATTTTACACCCACCGGAAATTTTGATTTCAATGTTATTATTAGAAGTATTTTGTACAATTCAACTAAGAAATACGTTTCATACTCTGTTGGCGGAGCTATTACATCCCAATCTGAACCTGAAAAAGAATACGAAGAATGCCTATTAAAAGCAAAAGCAATGAAACAGGTTTTATTAAATACCAATTAATTATATTTACCCAATAATGAAAGCTGCCATTAGAGACCACATCGATCAAAATTTGTCTTTTTTAAAAGATAAAAAAGTGCTTATTGCCATTTCTGGTGGCATAGACAGCTGCGTTTTAGCACATATTTTTTACAAGTTAAAATATGATATTTCTTTAGCCCATTGCAATTTTATGCTTCGGGGAAAAGAAAGTAATAAAGATGAGATTTTCGTAAAAGAATTGGGTGAAAAATTACAGGTTCCAACATATACAATTCGATTTGACACTGAAGAATTTGCAACCAGAAATGGAATTTCGACCCAAATGGCTGCGCGCGATTTAAGGTACAATTGGTTTAAACAGCTTACTGACGAAAATAATATAGATTATATTTTAACAGCGCACCAAAAGGATGATGTAATTGAAACTTTCCTCATAAATTTAACCCGAGGAACTGGTTTAGATGGTTTAACCGGAATTCCTGAAGTTAATGGAAATATTGTTCGTCCATTGCTCCTTTTTACCAGAAATGAAATCTTGATTTTTGCAACAAAACACAAGTTGCAATGGCGCGAAGACAGCAGTAATTCTTCCATAAAATATGTTCGAAATAAAGTTCGCCATAAAGTAGTTCCTTTTTTGAAAGAGCTGAATCCTAATTTGTTAGAAACATTTAGCCATACGCTTGAAAACTTAAAAGGAAGCCAGCAAATTGTGAAAGATTGCATTCAAAATGTAAAGGAAAAAACAATTTCAATTCAAGGTAATGATATTCATTTAGACATTGAACAATTAAAAAAACTTAACAATCCAAAAGTTTATTTATACGAATTATTAAAAGAATACGAATTTACAGAATGGGACGATGTTGCAGATTTATTAGATGCTCAAAGCGGAAAACAGGTTTTTAGTAAAACACACAGATTGCTAAAAGACAGAGCCTTTTTAATTTTATCGGAATTAGAAGATTCCAAAGAAAATGATAGTTTTGAAATTCTTGAAAACACCTCTAAAATAACAGCGCCTATTCAATTAACATTTGAAAAAACAGCCATTCCATTTGATACTAAAAATCATTCAAACAAAGTTTTTGACGAATTATTTTCAAATGACACCAATACAATTTCAATTGATTATGATAAAATTCATTTTCCTTTAACCATTCGAAAAAAACAAAAAGGCGACATGTTTTACCCTATTGGATTGAATGGTAAAAAGAAAGTAAGCAAGTTTTTTAAAGATGAAAAACTATCGCTAATTGAAAAAGAAAATATTTGGTTATTGTGTTCTCAAAACGATATTGTTTGGATAATAGGGAAACGTTTAGATGAGCGATTTAAAGTAACTCAAACAACCTCAACTATTTTAAAAATAAGGTTTTAGATTTAAAACAGCTTATAATCTCCCAAATTTATAAAACTGTTTTTTTAATGTCTTTTTGCGTTTAATATCTCTATGAATTTTATAGAAAAAACCACCTTGAAAAATATTTTACAAATACAACGATTTCGTTATTTTTAAGTGGAAATAACAAATAATTCTTATTTTGAATGTACTTTTACATTCAATAAATTTATAATATATGATTAAGCAAGCAAAAATAGCTAGGTATAATGAACATGTACTTGTTAAATATCAAATTTACAATAGTATCTTTTTAACACTTCCGTTTGATGAAATAAATAAAACGGGGGTTATGTTGCCCTTATTTCACGATATCTGTAAAGACGGATTTGACAACAAAAAAAATCCAACTGAAATTGTAGACGGGTTTTTTAAGTCATATTATAAAAATGCATCTGAAAAAGAAAAAATTGATGTTTTATTTAGATGTATTCAATTTATTGAAAGACAAGTAGTTTTATTTGATGCTATTGAAGATGCTGCATACCCAATTGTTCATAATATGGATGGTGTTGGAACCATTAGAAACAGCAAAGAAAAAGCAAGCCAAGAAAATAAAACAGAGGCGCTAAAAAAACAATTGGAAGATTTTAAAGTTCGCTTGGTTTTAACGGCGCATCCAACACAATTTTATCCTGGACCCGTTTTAGGAATTATTACCGATCTTACAGAAGCTATTAAAGCAAACGATTTTTTAACAATTAAAAATTTATTGGCTCAAGTTGGTAAAACACCATTTTTTAAACACGTAAAACCATCACCTTATGATGAGGCTGTGAGTTTAATTTGGTATTTAGAAAACGTATTTTATCATTCGATCTCTCATATTTATAACTACATTCAAGATAATATATACGACGGACGAGCGCTCGATAATGATATCATAAACTTAGGTTTTTGGCCTGGAGGAGATAGGGATGGAAATCCATTTGTTACAACCGAAATTACACTTGACGTTGCAAAACGATTAAGACAAATGATTTTAAAAAATTATTACAGAGACGTAAGAGATTTAAAAAAGAGATTGACTTTTAATGGAGTAGAACAAGAGATTTCAGAACTTGAAAGAGTACTTTTCAACAATAGCGTAACACCCGACTTATACTCTATGCCTACTCAAGAAGCATTTTTGAAAACTTTGGTAAAAATTAGAGAAACTTTAATTAAAGATCATTACTCATTGTATTTAGATGAAATCAATAGCTTCATTAATAAAGTACGTATTTTTGGTTACCATTTTGCTACACTTGATATAAGACAAGATAGTCGTGTACATCACAATGTGTTTTCGCAAATGGTTAATGAATTAACTGAAAACGGTATCACTATTTTCCCTGATAATTACTTAGAATTAAGTAAAGAGGAACAAACAACTATACTGTCAAATGTTTTTGGCGACATTGATATTAGTATCTTTAAAGATGATATGGTATCCAAAACACTTGGTTCAATAAAAGCCATTAAAACCATACAACAAAACAATGGAGAAAGAGGTTGTCACAGATATATTATAAGCAACAATCAAACTTCAATAAACGTATTAGAAACATTCGCCATGTTTAATTTATGCGGTTTTAAAAATAATTTAAATGTGGATATCATTCCTTTATTTGAAACTATAGACGACCTTGAAAATTCGCTTATGGTTATGGAAGAATTATATACCAATAAGGCCTATAAAAAACACCTTAAAAAACGAAACAACAAACAAACCATTATGGTTGGTTTTTCTGACGGAACCAAAGATGGTGGTTATTTAATGGCAAACTGGGCAATATACAGAGCAAAACAAAAATTAACTGAATTGTCGAGAAAGTCTGGTATTAAAGTTATCTTTTTTGATGGAAGGGGCGGTCCGCCTGCAAGAGGTGGTGGTCGTACACATCAGTTTTACTCTTCTTTGGGTCCAACCATTGAGAATCAAGAAATTCAACTCACTATTCAGGGGCAAACCATCAGTTCAAATTTTGGAACTTTAGACTCTTCACAGTATAATATTGAACAACTATTAAGTGCTGGTATTTCAAACGAAATTTTTGATCATAACAATCATATTATGTCAAAAACTGACATTGAAGTTATGAATGATTTATCTAAAACCAGCTACCAAGCTTATGTGGATTTTAAAAATCATCCTAAATTTTTGCCATATTTGGAACGTATGAGCACCCTTAAATACTATGCTCAAACCAATATTGGAAGTCGACCTTCAAAAAGATCTAGTTCAAGCGAATTGAATTTCTCTGATTTAAGAGCCATTCCTTTTGTAGGATCCTGGAGTCAATTAAAACAAAATGTTCCTGGTTTTTATGGCGTTGGAAAAGCTTTGAAAAAATACGAAGAACTTGGAGAATTTGACAAAGTTGTTCAATTATATGAAAATTCGGATTTCTTTAAAGCATTGATTAAAAACAGTATGATGTCTATGACTAAATCATTCTTTGGACTGACTGAATATATGGCTAAAGATGAAGAATTTGGACAATTTTGGAATTTGATTTTTCATGAATTCAATGAAACCAGACGTCTTATTTTAAAACTAACAGGTTATACTGAATTAATGCAGAACAATCCTGTTGGTAAAAAATCTATAACAATTAGAGAAGATATTGTATTGCCTTTATTAACAATTCAACAATATGCATTGCTTAAAGTACAGGAAATGCAAAATGATGAAAATGCAAGTCCGGAATTACAACAAGTTTATGAAAGAATGGTAACTCGTTGTTTGTTTGGAAATATAAACGCCAGTAGAAATTCAGCTTAAATTATGACAACTTTACAAGTAAACGAAAACGAATATGCGCCTTTTTATAAAAATTATATAAAGAGTTTAGGAACCGTAGACTTGTTTGATATATTAAATAATTCGTTAGAAGATCTACTGCTAACAATTAAGCATTTACCTGAAGAAAAACTAAATTTTAGCTATCAAGAAGGAAAGTGGACTATCAAAGAACTTGTTCAGCATATTATTGATGCTGAACGAGTTTTAAGTTATAGAGCATTGCGCTTTTCAAGAAATGATTCAACAGATTTACAAGGATTTAATGAGGATTGGTATGTGGAAAATTCAAATGGAAACGATAGAAATATTGAAGATTTATTAAACGAATTTTCATTCGTAAGAAATTCAACTATTTCACTTTTTAAAAGTTTTTCAGATGAAATGTTTACCCTATCAGGCTCCATAAATGGTAGTGATATGTCGGTTAGAGCTTTAGGATTTATCATTGCTGGTCACCAAATACATCACTTAAAAGTTATCAAAGAAAAATATCTTTAATCTTCTAATTCTAAAAAGAAAATTTTATTTACAGGTTTTTTAAATATTTCTGAAATTTTTAAAGCTAAAACGGTTGATGGCACATATTTATTTAATTCCATAGCATTTATTGTTTGCCTGCTAACACCAATCATTTCTGCTAATTTGGCTTGGGTAATATTATGAATTGCACGTTCAACTTTTATATTATTCTTCATCTTCCTTCACATTTTTTAATTTGAATAATTCATAGTGAAAACGCACCATAAAAAACAACAATATGGTGAACATGTTAAAAATCAAAACATTAAAAAAGCTAATATCAAAAACAAAAAGTATGGTTATAATTAAAATAATATAATTCACATACGTTGCCCAAATTAACGATTCCATTCTAATTTTTGAAATATACTCGTCTTCATCTTTTGTTTTAGAAAAAGAAACTAAAATACCTCCAACAATAATAAATATTGATGCTATTTCATCTGCAATATTATTTGTGCTCCATTCCAAGGCCGGCTTTGAAAAAATATCATTTTCACTTATCAATGGAAAAACTGAGACCTCCCAATCAGGGTAATTATAATCATTCAACATTAAAATAATTCCTAATATAAAACCAATAACAAAAATAACCCAACCTATTGGCTTATAATGATGTGTAAATAAAAAACGTGATTTCATAACTTATAAATTTATAATTACAAATGTAAAGTATTTTTTACTTTTAGACAAATTTATTTTACTATAACGTTTTTCCAAAGAAATCATTATCTTTGAACTACTTTAAAAATCGATCCTTTTAATGCTAATATTTAAAAAAACCATTTTAATCACATTTGTTTTATTACTCCTAATTATCTCAGGGGGATGGATGTATTTTAACAGTTTAAAGCCATCCTATTCTGGTGAAATTGAATTGTCATCTGTTAAAAATGAGACCACTGTGTATTTTGATGATTATGGAATTCCACACATTTATGCTGAAAATCAATTAGATGCTACAATTGCTTTGGGTTATGTTCATGCGCAGGAACGGTTATGGCAAATGGAGTTGATGAAAAGAATTGCACCTGGTAGATTGTCTGAAATTTTCGGAAAAGACATGCTTAAAAACGATCAATTTTTTGTGAGTTTAGGCATTGAAGAAAATTCAATAAAAACGATTGACCAATTAGATAAAAACAGTGAAGTATACAAATTAGCCGAAGCTTATATAAGTGGCATCAATCAATTTATAGAAAACGGCCCTACGCCTATTGAATTTACAATTATTGGCCTTGAAAAAGAAAAATTTGAACTAAAGGATGTTTATAATATTTTAGGCTATATGGGTTTTAGTTTTGCAATGGCTCATAAAACGGACCCTCTTTTAAGCGTAATTAAAGAAAAACTTGGAACCGAGTATTTAAAGGAATTAAACATTGATATAAATCCAAATACAACCCTTATAAAAAATTCCATTCAAGATTTAGAAATATTTGAAAATTTAATTGCTAGTGTAGAAAACATTATGAAAAAATCTCCAATTCCACCATTTATTGGCAGTAATTCCTGGGTGGTTTCTGGTAAAAAAACTTCAACTGGCAATGTGCTTTTTGCAAACGACCCTCACATTGGGTATTCACAACCTGGCACTTGGTATGAAGCACATATTTCAACACCGGAATACGAAATGTATGGGTATTTTATTGCAGGTGTTCCGTTTCCATTGTTAGGGCACAATAGAAATTATGCCTATGGTGTAACCATGTTTGAGAACGACGATTTGGATTTTTACAAAGAAGAAAACCATCCTTCAGAAAAAAACAAATACAAAACAGCAGAAGGTTATTCCGAATATAAAATTACTTCAAAAACCATTAAAGTAAAAGATGAAGATGATGTAATTATTGAAGTTAAAAATACCCGTCACGGCCCTATTGTAAATGATATAATTGAAGACTTATCGAACAACAACCCAATAGCCATGTTTTGGGCTTACACACAATTTGACGGACAAGTTTTAGATGCGCTATTCACCATTTCAAATGCCAAAGAAATGAACGATGTAAAAAAAGGAGCTTCAATGATACATGCTCCCGGATTGAATATTATGTATGGAGATGCACAAGGTAATATAGCCTGGTGGGCTGCTGGTAAATTATACAAACACAAACCACATGTCAACACTAAATTTATTTTAGATGGTGCTTCTGGAGAAGACGACCCAATTGAATTTATAGATTTCACCTCAAACCCAATGGCTGAAAATCCATCTTGGGAATATGTTTACTCAGCTAACAATCAGCCCGATAGTATTTCAAACATGCTGTATCCAGGATATTATTTATCTGAAGACAGAGCAAAACGCATTGTAACATTATTAGAAGCAAAAAATAATTGGAACAGACAAACTTTTGGCGCTATGATTAACGATGTAACATCGGCAGTTGCGCCAAACAATGTGAAAGAATTCACTTCTATAATGGACTATAATTCCTTCACTAAAAACGAACAAAATGCCATTGACGTTTTACAACTTTGGGATGGCTCAAACAATACAAATGATATTGCGCCAACCATTTACACTAAATGGATATATTTATATTTAAAAAACACCTTTGAAGATGAATTGGGCGAAAAACTATTCAACCAGTTTTTGTCAACCCATTTAATGAAAAGAATGATTGCTGAACAACTTCAAAAAGATACTTCCATTTGGTGGGATGATGTAACTTCAACCGATAAAATTGAAACTAAAAAAGAAATTTTATCAAAATCGTTCATTGAAGCCGTTGTTTCTTTAGAAAGCCAACTTGGAATTGATATGAGTGCATGGAATTGGGGAAAAGTTCATACCTTAGAGCACGGGCATCCACTTGGAACAGTTGAAGCATTAAAAAGCTATTTTAATGTTGGGCCATTTCCAATAAAAGGTGGCAGTGAGGTGATTGACAATACCGGTTACAGTTACAATAATTCTGGACTGTACAACGTTTCCTCTGGACCGTCAACAAGAAGAATTATTGATTTTTCGGATATTGAAAATAGTATGAGTATTTTACCTACTGGTCAATCTGGGAATCCATTTAGTGAACATTATAAAGATCAGACCGAAATGTACAACAATGGAGAATTCAGAAAAATGAAAATGAATAAAGAAGAAATTATATCTGTTTCAACAAAACTAACAATACTTCCAAAAAATGAATAAAAGAATAACCATAAAACAGATTGCAACAGCGCTGTCTGTTTCTATTTCTACTGTTTCAAAGGCTTTAAATGACAGCTACGAAATAAGTGATGAAACAAAGAAAAAAATACAAGAATACGCCAAAGAGCACAAGTACAAACCAAACACTTTGGCTTTAAGCTTGCAAAACAAAAAAACCAAAACCATCGGTATTTTGTTGCCTAATATTTTAACCTATTATTTTGCCAGAGTACTTCGTGGTATTGAAAAAATAACTACTGAAAAAGGCTATAATATTATTACCTGTATTACAAATGAATCATACAAAAAAGAAGTTGACACCATGGAAATGCTTTCAAATGGTACAATTGATGGGTTTATTGCATGTATTTCAGAAGAAACATTAAAAATTGGAAATTTTGACCACTTTAAAAATGTACTTGAAGAAGGTACGCCTATTGTACTTTATAATCGTATTAACGTAGACATAAATTGTGATAAAGTAGCTACTGACAGCGTAAAAAGTGCTTATAAAGCCACCCGATTTTTAATGCGTTCACAATGTAAAAATATTGCACTTGTCTCGACTTCTGAAGGTTTAGAAGTTAGTAAATCTAGAGTAGAAGGCTATTTAAAAGCACTTACAAAACATGATGTTATTCCAAATGAAAATTTAATTATCCGTTTGGAAAATGAAGACAATTTGAAAGAAGCTATTCATAAAATGCTAGAAGAAAATAAAGTTGATGGAATTTTCACTATTGATGAAATTTCAGGAGCCATTACCACACAAGTTTTAAACAAAAGAGGTGTAAATATTCCTGAAGAAATTCAACTTGTTGGGTTTACAAATGGTATTTTATCACGTTACAGCACACCGCCATTGACAAGTGTAAATAGGTTTGCGCACACCTCAGGGGAAATTGCTGCCAGAAGGTTGATTGACAAAATTGAAGAAAAAATTCCTTTTGAAGACAATACTACTGAAATAATTAAAACCAAATTAGTTGAACGCTCTTCAACAAAAAAAATGTTCATTAAGTTTTAAATAACAATAAACCCAAATTTCTTTAATAATAGCATTCATTTTTTTTCTATTTTTATAAAAAAAATATGCTAGTGAAAATTTTTGGCAGCGCCGTATTTGGTGTTGAAGCCACAACTATTACAGTTGAAGTTAATATTGATAAGGGAATTGGATACCATTTAGTAGGCTTACCTGACAATGCAATTAAAGAAAGTAGTTACCGAATATCTGCAGCTTTAAAAAACAACAACTACAACCTTCCAGGCAAAAAAATCATCATAAATATGGCTCCTGCCGATTTACGAAAAGAAGGGTCAGCTTATGATTTAACTTTGGCCATTGGAATTTTAGCAGCTTCAAACCAAATTAAATCTACTAAAGTTGGAGACTATATAATTATGGGAGAACTTTCTTTAGATGGAAATTTACAACCCATTAAAGGAGCTTTACCCATTGCAATAAAAGCCCAAGAAGAGGGCTTTAAAGGCTTTATTCTACCAAAACAGAATGCAAAAGAAGCTGCAATAGTAAGTGGTTTAAATGTTTATGGTATTGAAAATATTACAGAAGCCATTCGCTTTTTTGATGATAAAGCTGAACTAGAGCCAACAATAATTGATATCAAAGCTGAATTTAATAAAAATTTAAATGATTTAGAGTTTGATTTTGCTGATGTAAAAGGACAAGAGTCGGTGAAACGCTCAATGGAAATTGCTGCTGCTGGCGGTCACAATATCATCTTGGTTGGACCTCCTGGGAGTGGTAAAACAATGTTGAGCAAACGATTGCCTTCAATTTTACCCCCAATGACTTTACAAGAAGCTTTAGAAACTACTAAAATACATTCGGTAGTTGGTAAAGTTAAAGATACTGGGTTGATATGTCAACGTCCATTTAGATCTCCACATCACACAATTTCTGATGTGGCGCTCGTCGGAGGGGGACAATATCCACAACCTGGAGAAATATCATTGTCACATAATGGCGTATTGTTTTTAGACGAATTACCTGAGTTTAAACGCTCTGTATTAGAAGTAATGCGACAGCCTTTAGAGGATCGGGAAGTAACTATTTCGCGCGCAAAATTCACAGTAACCTACCCAAGTAGTTTTATGCTGGTTGCAAGTATGAACCCAAGTCCGAGTGGTTATTTTAATGACCCTGACGCACCTGTAACCTCCTCACCTGCCGAAATGCAGCGATATTTAAGCAAAATTTCTGGTCCATTACTGGATAGAATTGATATTCATATTGAAGTGAATCCTGTTCCTTTTGAAAAACTTACTGAAGAACGGCAAGGAGAACCAAGTATTGTTATTAGAGAACGGGTTACAAAATCTAGGGAAATTCAATCGCTTCGCTTTAAAGATTTTGAAAACATTCATTACAATGCACAAATGGGTGTAAAACAAATACGTAAATTTTGTCAATTGAACGATGAAAGCATGTTGTTATTAAAAACAGCAATGGAACGTTTAAATTTATCAGCTAGAGCTTTTGACCGTATTCTAAAAGTCTCTAGAACCATTGCCGATTTGGAGGGCGTTGAAAACATAACCTCAACACACATTTCAGAAGCAATTCAATATAGAAGTTTAGATAGAGAAGGTTGGTTAGGGTAATCATATAATAAAAATACAGTTTCATCTGCCAAAATTTTAGCTATATCTTACGTCCTGCTTCGGAATTTGTTTCTGTAATTCTTATTTTTATTTATATATTTTTAAAATGATTTTTTACAAAGGCATCTTTTTCATTATTAGTCATTTTATCTGTTGGTTCAACGTCAATTATGATATCCTTAAAATGTAAATCTTTATTCAAGTAATTGTGTAGTTCTACTTTTGCGTTAGTTGGACCAAATAAAAGTACATGGTTGTATTTTATAATCTCATCCCTTATTTCTTTGTAATAGGCTTCATGCATTTGTTGTCTTTTGTTATGCATGAGACTTTCGCTAGTATTCAAAGCTTCTTCTTTTGTTTCTGAAGTAAATTTTGAGACAATAGATCTACATTCATTTTTTGAATTTATATCAATCAAGTGAGCTGTTGAATGATCCATCCAGATACCTAAGTTGTTTTTTATTTTTGTTTCCATAATTATTAATATTAACGTTTTTGGATTCTTCCAAGAATAGTTTCAATAGCAGTTTTTATTTTATCAATAGCACCTGTCACAGCAAGATCTATAGTGTCTGCCTGATTAGTGATAGCAATGGGTTGTCTCCCCTCAAGTCTAGCTTCTAGCAGACACGAAATACTATTTAATCCGTCCTTTTTCCCATTTTCATCTTTCAAGTATACCTCAATTCTAGTAATATGAGATTCAAATCTTTGCAATGTTTCGGCAATTTGAGAGGTAAAAAAATCGTGACTTCTTTTTTCTCCAGTAATAGTTTTATCTGTGTTTATTTGGATTGTCATGTTTTATTGTTTTTTAATGTTCTTTTCCATAAGTTTCTAATAAGTCATTTAAGGAACCTAGATAGTCTTCCAGTGCTTTGTTATTAACTCCTTCTTCTGTATTGGACTGGAAATTTCCCGGTATTTCACCCAAGTATTTTGTTAATTCTGGAAATTCTTCTTGAATTTTTACTGTTGTTAAGAATATAGTATCATTAAGGTTCTTTTGAAATTCCATTTTTTATGAATTTTAAAAAATTAAAATCATCTTTAATTCAAAAATGATATCAATAAAAGTTAAAATGAATTAACCGTTTATAGCATTTTGTTCGATGTCTTTTTTTGAATTTTCTCGGCAAGCTTAAAATTACCATGGGCATCTATTATACTTTGTGCTGCTTTTTAGTAGTAAGTGAAACAAAGACTATAATTTAAAAGACTTTGTACATTCATAAATAGATTATTTCAACCAAGAAGTAAACATCCAGTTTCTTTTTTCTAAATCTCTTATAAATTCTGTAATGATTTGCTCGGTTGCAGCATCACCTATGTTTAATGAGGCATTTAGGACTTCCAACATAGTGTCATGCAAAATGCCAAAATCTATTAGGATATCCTCGACCATATCCCTAGACCCAGCAACGTCTAATAGCTCTTTTATTTTGGAATTTTTCACAACCTCATTAAGGGTCATTTGTTGTTGTTTTCCAAAAACGTTCATTCTTTCAGCAATAATATCAATTTGCTCTTGAACTTTAATATACTCATTTTCAAATTCCTTATGTAATTCAAAAAAATCTGACCCCTGAACATTCCAGTGGTAATTCCTTAATTTATGATAGTGAACCTGATATTCGATCTGTAATTGTCTTAAATTAACAATTATTTCAGCTGCATCTAGATAATTAAATCCAAGTTTTTTAAATGGTTTTTCGAGTAAAATAGCTTTCATATTTGTAAAGTTTTTAATTAATAAATGTGTTATGTACCCTCAAATCTTTAATAAATTTGATGGGATGCTTAAAAGGGGGGGATGTTAGATTTAAAAGAAAAACCTTTTAAGGCTAGAAAACAAATTTATTAATTGATTTTACGGAAAGTATCATAATATATAATATAAGCTATTTTAGAAGAATTCCTAATATTTAACACTGTTTAACAAAACGAATTTATAAAAATACTAATAAAGTCTACCACTTTCAAAAAGTAAGTCTCAAACTCATTTAGATTCCCCCCCCCTTCTCTTTTTAATAACTTTTTTAAGCAATCTTTACTCGTAATTGTGCAATATACACAACGTGTATAATTAATTGCTAGTTCTAGCCTACTTTCAAAAATCCTAAAGGGTTTTCTATTCAATTTGAATTTGCTAAACAAGGTATTTAAACAACGTAACTAACCATTCAAGAACACATTAACTAATAATTTATTGATTAATAAGATATTTTTGCCATACTTTTTTTCATCTCAACTACTTATAATGAAATTATATAAATAAAGTATCAAGAACTATTGCTGATTTAGAAGGCGTTGATAACATTACATCAACACACATTTCAGAAGCCATTCAATACAGAAGCTTAGACAGTGAAGGTTGGTTGGGGTAAAAATTATGTTAGAACTTAAATTAAAATTTATACATTAAATATAAGAAAGGGGATATTTCCCCCTTTATTTTTAGGCATATACCCCTCAATCAATTTTAATGTATGCACTACTTTTACATCAAGAAAAAGAAATATATAATTATCGAATTAAGGGAAAATGCTATGAACGACCTGATCACTTTTGATCAGGTCGTTTTATTTATTATAAACAGCCTATTTTATAAATTTGTAATCGGACAGGCCGCGTCGTAATAGTTCCCAATTAACATCTCTACATTTGTAATGTAATTACTAACAAGTAATACGTTTTTTTCAAATTAAGTGTTTAACTGCTCGACTTTTAAAAGTTGGGCAGTTTTTTTTATAAAAATATGTTTAACCTGCTTTATGTCATTTTATCTGTTAAATTAAAATTTTAAATTTGGTAATTACTTCAACCATCAATTATGAAAAAAAACATTCTTCTTATACTTCTTCTTATCAGTTCAAATTTTATTGTAAGCCAAGATATTCAGGAATTGAAACTAACAATAGATGGTGTTGAATCTGTTCAACTTAATTTTGACAACTTGACTAACAATCAAATTTACGACAGGTCTTTAATGTGGGTTCAAGAAACATTCATAAACGCAAAAGATGTTTTGAAGGAAAATATTGAAAATGAAAAAATAAAAATTGAAGGTTTTGCAGAAAAAGCTTGGTGGTATAAATCTATGGGGCTTAAAAATTACAATCATATGCAATATACTGTTACCATACATTTTAGAGAAAATGTGGTAACTTTTGAATATTTAGTTGGTGAATTTTATATACTTGAAGGACCAAAAGCACAATATGATTATCGCATGTTTTTCAAAAAAGATGGAAGTATAAGAAAGCAATATACTGATGCGGTTCCTAGTTTGGAATTGACCATGAATACTTTGCTTGTATCATATTATAATTATATCACTGGGCAATCGATTCAAGTTGAAACAAAAGATCTTAATAAATACCTTACTTCATTACAAAAAAAAATCTCTTTCAAAAGATGCTACTGACCCACAAACTCACTTTGAACTAGCTTGTTTTTATTCATTAATTGAAGATAGAGATAATGCATACAAACATTTAAGCGAAGCCATAAATTATAATTATAAAAAATTAGAAACCATACAAACAGAACCCGATTTAAAATGGTTACGCGGACAAAACGACTTTAAAGAATTTGTTGCAAATGGATATAAATTTAAGGCACCCGAAATTCCTGAGGTTTCAAATGCTTCAACCAATAATTATATTGAAGAGTTAAAGGAATTAGCCAAATTAAAAGATGAAGGAATTATTACCGAAAAAGAATTTAACGAATTAAAAGCAAAAATTCTTGAACGTGTAAAAAACGAATAATCAATTTACTTTTTCTCGCAACAATTAAACCACTATAAAATTTTAGTGGTTTTTTTATGAATAAAAAAAGTGCTTATTACGACACAGCATGTCGTATTGCATTCAAATTAACTGCTTTATATTTGTAGTATAGAAAGAAGAATAAAGTTTTTCATAAATAAAGTTTGGTTAATTGTTTAACTGCTCAACTCGTTAAAAAGTTGGGCAGTTTTTTTGACTAAAACAAACCCGGATTAATTCCTCTCTACAATTAAGAGCCAACTTCATTATATCTAAAACAATCGGTAATGTGGTCATTTACCATACCTGTCGCCTGCAAATGCGCATAAATTACTGTTGAACCTACAAACTTAAATCCACGTTTTTTTAAATCTTTAGAAATCTCATCAGAAAGCTTTGTATTTGCAGGTAATTCTTTTGAATTGTTCCATTTATTTTTGATGGGTTTTCCTTTTGTGAAATTCCATATATAGGTTGAAAATGATTCAAACTCTTTTTGAACCTCCATAAAAGCAACTGCATTTGAAATGGTTGCTTTAATCTTCAATTTATTTCTTATAATTCCAGCATCTAACAACAATTCTTCATACTTAGCTTCATTGTAATTGGCAATTTTTTTATAATCAAATGCATCAAAAGCAATTCTGAAATTTTCACGTTTTCTTAAAATTGTGATCCAGCTTAAACCAGCCTGAAACGTTTCTAAAATTAGAAATTCAAATAATTTGTCATCATCATAAACAGGAACGCCCCATTC
>BS_KBA_SWE02_21mDRAFT_10000463_pt1 | contig 15215 bp, 12 predicted proteins | sample BalSeasSWE02_21m_FD_9196 | JGI IMG/M metagenome (IMG submission 9196)
CGATCAGCTTAGCCGCACACCTCCAAGAGTTCGATATTCCTGAACAATTAATCCAAGAACTCATCTCTGGCGTCGAAATGGATTTAACCATCAATCGCTACGCCACCTTTTCCGACCTCTACACCTACTGCTATCGCGTGGCCTCCGTGGTCGGCTTAATTTGCCTCAAAATTTTCAAAACGCAATCGCCCAAGGCAGAAGACTATGCCGTGAATTTGGGTCTCGCGTTTCAATTAACCAATATGCTGCGCGATCTGTACAGTGATGCTCAGGAAAATCGAGTCTATCTTCCACAAGAAGATTTTCAACGTTTCGGCTATTCTGTAGACTCGCTACTCGACAAGCAATCATCTCCCGCCCTGGTCGAATTTATGAAATTTGAATGCGCCCGAGCACGGTCCTACTATCAGCAAGCCCAGGACATTCTTTGTACGCTTCCCGCGTCGGATCAAAAAGCCCTGGTCGTCGCGGAAATCATGCGGGGCGTCTACAGCACCATTCTCCACAAAATTGAGGCACAAAATTATCCCGTCTTTGGTCCACGAACCCGCGTCTCGTCATTTCAACGCCTGAGCATTGCTTCAGGCATTTGGTTCCGATCCTTATTCACGCGACCTGTCGCGCCCTCCATGTGACACGCCACATCCTGATACTGGGAAACAATCTCACCGGGCTGGTCACTGCCTACCGGCTGCTCCACTATGGCTTCCACATCAGCCTTGTCGACACACCAGACCATGCTCAACCAACGGGTCACCTTGGAACAGTTCAAAATACCGTTGGCACGACCTCATCACCTCCCGCTTCTCCCGTCTCTGGAAGTGAGTCAATCCCCCTCATTCTCCACGGCTTTTACCATTCAACATGGACGTTTCTGCAGGAGTTGTCGTTTGAATGGCCTCCACAAACATCCCAACCGGTTGAGCTAGAATTTGCCGCTGAAGGGGAAAAGCCGATTGCGCTCCCCAAACCCTTACGGCTCGCGTGGCTTCCTCCCTTGGCCCGATTAACCTTCTTTAAAGGCCTCTCCTGGTCAGACCGCTGGCATGTCATCAATTTTCTCGAAAAAAAATGGGAACACAATCTCCTCACCAATCTCCACCCTGATATCGAAAATGTCGAAGCCTGGCTCATCTCCGCGCAACAATCCAATCACAGCCGTTCCTATTTTTGGAATCCACTCTGTCGATACCTCCTAAATTGTGATCTCTCGCAAGCATCTCTAAGTTCGTTCACTCAAGTCCTCTCCCAATACTGGTTCAAACAACCCTCAGATGCTGCGACATTCCTTGCCCCCCCCGAAGCTCTTAGTAAACTTAAAACAACGCTGAGAGAAAAGCTAACCAACAAGGGGGTACGATTTTATACCTCAAAAGCCAGCATGCGAATCCACATTGACGCGGAGGGTATCCAAGCCATTGAGCGAGATGAACAACCCATTAAGGCTCAAGCCTATATCTCGACATTAACGCCTCATGAGCTTCTCCCATTGCTTCCCGAACGAGCCTTAACTCGCTACGCCTATTTCTCGCATTTGAGTCATATCCCAGAAGTGTATGGGCTGGCCATTCGGTTTACCCTGCACGATATTCTTATCCCACCCCGACTCATCCTCACGTCGAATCCCTTTGATTGGATCACCAGTCAGCCGCATTCGAAACCGGACGCACCAACGACCGTCATCACTTGTTTGACGCTGCGTCAGTCGATCGCTCAGGAATACGGCGAGGAAGGGCTCATACACACAGCCTGGGACTTGATACAGAAGACCTTCAACCTTTCACCGGCCTACACTCAAGAATCCTGCGAACCCCACATGATTCGGCACATTGGTCCATTTTTCCCTTGCCATCAGGGGTCTCGGACGTATCGGCCTCTTCCGCAGACACCGTTCTCCAACTTCTTTCTGACTGGTCCCTGGACCACCACCAACCTTCCCTCTTCTCTGGAAAGCACGATCCAAAGCGCCAATGCCTGTGCCGAAGCTGTCGCCACAGCCTTCTACGGAACCTTGGATTGACATCTCACCCCCCCAAACTTAAGATCCTGGCCTATGGATTTAACGAAACTCAATGCTTTCCTACATGACTGCCAACGCTGCCCGCTCTCGACTGGTCGAACGCACGTGGTATTTGGCACAGGAAATCCTCAGGCTTCGATCATGTTTGTCGGAGAGGCTCCAGGGTTTTATGAAGACAGGGAGGGCGTCCCGTTTGTCGGAGCGGCTGGAAAATTGCTCACCGAGCTCCTGCAATCAATTGGCCTCGAACGTTCCGACATTTATATCGCCAATGTCATCAAATGCCGGCCACCCAACAATCGAGATCCGCTGCCAGATGAAATCGACACCTGCAAACCGTTTCTCCTGCAACAGATCGAGCTCATCAAACCCAAATTAGTTTGCACATTAGGCAACTTTGCCACCCAAACCCTGTTAGAAAGAAAAGTCGGCATCACGAAAGTTCGGGGACAAGTCATTCAATTAGAACACTTCGTCGTCTTTCCATTGCTTCATCCTGCCGCAGCCCTTCACCAGGGCAACCTACAAGTGCCCCTCAAAGAAGACTTTCAAAAACTCAAAACCGTCCTGGAAGAAATGAGCAGCACACCCACCCTTTCCAAGGCCTCCTCCTCCCCACCCACTCTGCCAAAATCCAAACCTTCAACCCCTAAAACCTCAGCCAATTCCCCCACACAAATGAGCTTGTTTTAGAATTTCATAAGGGACACGACCCTATTGACCGCTGCACTCGCCTCTTGAGATGGAGATGCAGCCACGCTACCATCAACCACCAATCCACTCCACCCAAGTATATCGTTATGCTAATGACCCCTCCCTATCATTTCCTTCCAAAAGCACTTTGCCAAATTTCGGTTTTATTTTTCTGAAATCACGATCATGAAATTTTTAAAATTTCTGGGATGGTCGATAGTCGGGCTTGTCCTTCTTGCAGGCTTGGTCTATTGGTTTCTCCCCGCTATTGGCAAAATGCTCATCACGCAAGGCTTAACTAATCGTGGATTTACCAACGTCGAAATCACCATCGACCGACCTGGCACAGATGCCTTCACCATTCCTTCGTTAGCGTTCCGCACTCCTCCAGAGTCCGGGTCAACCTCTATCAGTATCGACAATACGGAAATCATCTATTCTCTAGACTCTCTGTTGAATAACGTGGTCGAGACCGTGAACATTGAACACATGAAGATCGTTTGGAATTCCTCGTTACTTGATAGGCCTTCATCTCAATCGCCTTCTTCGCCAGTAAGCGAACCAGATTCGCAATTCGACCTCAGTACTTTGGGCTCTGGATTTCCGCTCCCCGTCCTGCCGTTCCAACATCTCCTCGTCAAGCAGGTGGACATTTCTAATCCTTTGGCTCCTCCAAACTTGCAACAGATCTCGCTCAACGCCAATATGGACGCCCTACCGGAAGNGTATGNGGGCTCCGTACATCTTGAAGGAGACGGGCTTCCCATAAATCTCCTCACATTCTCTGTCACAAATATTGGAATAATTTCATTCACCGGAATGCATACGGATATTCCTGATGACCCCGTATTTTCTCTAGAGACCTCACTGGACAGGTCTGCCTCAGCCCTAAAACTTCAAGGCAAGACAACCCTCAAGCTTCATCCATTCATCCACACAGTCGCAGCACTGTACCCTCTTCCGCCTGAATATCAGGCAGTGACAGGAACGTTTTCCGGCTCTTGGACGGGCACCATTCATGAACAACCATCACAAGCTGCCTCTTCCCTCGGACCGATCCAGGGGGATTTTGCGTTGGATGCCCACATACCGACATGGCCTCCCTTTGCCCAAGATATTCAGCTTCGTACTCATGGAACATTTTCAGTGGAAGATCATGCCATCACAGTTATCCTACAGCCCAAGTCTTCTGGAGGTGTCAATCTCTCCCTGGATTCATTGACCCCTCCAATACTCGATCCTTTCATCTCGCACAAAGGCCTTCGGTCGTTCACATGGAACATTCGGCAGCCGCTACAGGTCGTCGTCCCTATCGAGAAAAATCTTCATGCGATCCAGATCCCGAGGGGCCAAATCCAAATAGCCATGGGGAATTCCTCAGAACAACTGGAGATCTTCCTCTCTCCACAGAAGCTTCGTTGGGGGCCAACCAGTGGTCTAGCGGGGAAAGGAAACCTGAGTATCTCCACACATCTCAAACCCGCTGCAACACCAACTCTACGCCTGAAAACTGTTTCTCTAGAGGCCATTGCCTCCTTGGCATTATCGGCGGATCAGATAGGAGTTACGCTCAACCCTACATCTCTGCTGCGCCTTTCAGATGTGAAGAATGAGAACTTGCATATCCCTGCCATGGAGAGCCAATTCCCCAAAGGACTTACTTGGACCTATCACACGGGACCAAAAACGTGGGAATTGCAGGCCGCCGCTTTGGCCCTCACCCTCCCGTCTTTTTCATTACAAGGCCAACAATGGAAATTGGGAGAAATAGTCACAAGCAATCTTGTGGTGACCTCTACACCGGAGAGATGGGTGATAAATGCAGAAACGACGGCCAAACAGGTGCGCCCTCCATCTGACACCTACAAAATTCCAGCCTCCGATTGGCAAGCCAGGTATTCGGTCAATCCAACGGCCATGACGGTTCAGTTCAACGGGCAAACGCAAGAGCATCCGCTACACGTAGGCGGTCGAGTCAAGCTGGACCTCCTCACAGGTGAAGGCTCCGGAACCATGACGCTAAAGCCCATTCAGTTAGCGCCTCAAACCCTTGTCTTAAGCCAACTTATTCAGCCATGGCCCATTCCAGATATGGACCTGACTCACGGAACCATCTCAGCCTCAGCGGAAGTGACATTCAATAAAACCCCAACCAACGCTGACAAACCATTTCATCTCAAACGACTGCATGGAATCGTCGATTTTAAAGAGATCGGTGGGTTTCTAAAGCCCACCATCATGGAAGGACTCACGACACGTGTGGAAATTCTTGGTGAAAACGAGACCCTGCGCATCCCCCCTACCCCTCTTCGCATCAGAAACATTCAATCAGCAGTAGGGCTGACAGAGACATCACTTCTCATCTCAACAGGAACATTCCATCAAGCATCCGTGCCAACGCTTTCCATCACAAACATGAGCACCCATCTTCTGGGAGGAACGGTCTCCCTGGCAGACGTCGTGATGGACCCATCGGCCGCAACCCATGAGCTGACCCTCCAAGTCATGGGACTGGACCTGAGCGAAGTTTTACGATTAGAACAACAAGAGACGGTGAAAGGTACCGGCACACTTGATGGCATGCTTCCCCTGTTCATCTCGGGTAAGGAAATTGAAGTCCGCCAGGGCGCAATACATGCCCGGCAGCCAGGAGGAACACTGAACTTTGAAGTCGCTGAGGAAACCGCCAACAGTTGGGCAACAAGCCAACCCAATCTGGATCTCATCGTGAAAAGCTTAGAAAACTACCACTATTCCAAATTAGCGGTTGGTGTCGATTATGAAAAAAATGGTATCCTGAAACTGACTACGCAATTAGAAGGAAAAAATCCTGACTTCCGAAATGGCGTTCCCATTCATTTCAATCTCAACATTGAAGAAAATATCCCAGCACTCTTGAAAAGCCTGTCCCTCGTAAAAGACCTGGAAAACAACATTGAAAAAATGATGGCTGGACGAGGGAAATCCTCAGCCAAGAAGAAAAATGAACCTTCAGAACTCCCATAAAAAAGTCTTTTCATTGCTAACGCCCGTTCACTGTACCCAAGGGGAAACTATGATCCGACCACCTCGAACGCGACAGGCATTTCGAAACCTCCTGACCATCCTGGTGTTTCTTGCCATGGTGGTTCTTTTAAGTTGCACACCTCGAGTGGAAGTCGCGGTTCCAGATAAACCGATCACCATCAACCTGAATGTCAAAATCGACCATGAAATTCGCGTGAAAGTCGAAAAAGATTTAGAAAACGTCTTTACTGATAAAAGCGGACTCTTTTAAGAAACACGAGGTACAACCATGACCACATCGAACCAACACCAAAAATCCCTTGCCGTTATTCTCAGCTGCCTACTGCTCGTCCTCATGCCGCTCTTGGCCTTTGGGATCACTCTGGACGAAGCCAAACAACAAGGTTTGCTCGGAGAACGCCCAGACGGATACTTGGGACTCGCTAACCCCTCCTCTTCACCCGATACAGTCAATTTAATGAAAGACATCAACCGGAAACGACGAGACGTCTACCAAGGCATCGCCTCAAAAAATGGCACAGCCCTTCCAGCTGTCGAAGCTCTAGCGGGTAAAAAAGCCATCGAAAAAACCCCATCCGGCCAACTCATCATGCAACCCAACGGAACCTGGGCCCGCAAACCCTAACCTTTCAATAGTCCTCTAATTTCATCGTCGCCTGGGGTGTGATCAAGCGACTTGCTGAATCCAAAAGTTCGGAGCACACTTNTCTGANCCCTTCGGCAAGACTCACGACAGACTCCGCGAGTTGTGNCGCCGTTGTATTCAGCAAGACGCTTTGCAGCTCAAAGGACTACGCCGGTCGACCATGGTTTTTTCAATTTTTGCTACAACAACAACGGGTGCGCCCTTCGGGACGCGCCAAGCAACAAGCTTGGCTGCCGGAACGAAACCAGGCATCTTACGCATAAAATTTCAATCGAGCCTTCTCGATATTTTCCATTGGGAATCTATCTTGTTTTTAGGTGATGGATACCTGTCTACAACCGCAGGAATGACGGAAATGGGAATGGGCCGTCGCCAAAAGCTACAGAGGCAAGCTCTACTACTGCGGGTATGATGGAAGCGGAAAAGAATGCCTGGCCCTAGAAACAGCTGCCAGGCAAGCTCGTCTTAGAATGCAACCGCGAGAATACTTTCCCTTAAGGCTTCGATTTGCTTCATGATTTCTTTTGTACAGGATTGCATGGATTCCTTGCTCGGCCTGGATTCTTGAGGGAATTGGAGGGGTTTGCCATACTGGATCCTCGCCTTACTCGGGACAAAGAGGGTTTTGAGCATCGAGGTGACGGAATGTGGGCCTTTCCAGACTATGGATGCCGGGATGACTGAGGCACCTGACTTGATCGCCAGATAGCCAATGCCGGGATGCCCTTCTTCTAGCCGATGCCGATCCAACCCGCCTTCAGGGAAAAGTCCGATGACTTCATTGTCAGCCAACCCATCTAACATCGCTCTAATGGCTTTAATGTCCCGTTTGCCTCGTTGAACAGGAATACAGCGAAAGGCCTCAAACACCCACCGGATGGAGGGCTGGGAATAAATCTCCTTTGCCATGAGAAACCGAACCGGGCGTCCAGCTGTGGCTAACAACACCAAGGGGTCTCCCATTGAGGTATGGTCGCAGACAATGAGCGCTGGCCCCGCAGAAGGCAGTGGCAATTGGTCAAAGGCCTGCACGTGATACATGAACCGGCAGACCCACGTGTTTAATAGATTGAGTGAAGTGTAGACGAGGCCTGGCTTTTTGGCAGGAACTGACAACGTACGGGGCGAGAAGGGTCGATAGATCGCTTCCAGGTGATGTGTCGCCATCCCATGACTGTCGGAAACATGCTGCTGAGACCTGAGAGTTGCCCGACAGGAAACAAGTTAGGACGTGGTTTTTTGCGCCTGAGCCGTGTCTGATGAATCTAATGATTCGTCGCCATCAGAGGCCGATTCAGCGTCTTCAGACGATTCAGCGCCCTCTTCGTCTTCAACTTCTTCTTCCGGCTCTTCGAACCAATTGACGAGCATCTCTTCCCACCATACGTTATCGACGTCTTCGCCAGGATCTTTTCCTAAGAGCGCAACCTGCTCTGCGGTAAACGCGGGGTCAATGACTGTGGGTTTAAACAGGGCCCGATCAATGACTTCTTTGGTGGCAAATCCCCCGATAATCCAAGAGGGTGGATCGGCACGACGAGATTTATAGGCTTGCAGACCAACCTTGAGATACAAGAAAATTTTTCGCTGGTCGTCGTCCTTAAAACCTGTCGCATTCAGACTCAGCGTTTTTTCAATTTTCTTCCGCCACTTGGGTTGGTTATATCGGGAGGTGATCAACTGAAGGGCTTTGGCCCCATCTTCTGGCTCAAGAGGCATATGATTTCTCCATCGTGCTAAGTCATGATCCAGATTAATTCTGGCAATTTATTAATGCCCGGCCACCATCATTTTACGAAGCTTCACCGTCGGACTGGCGGTTCGGCCTCGAAAGACCAGGTCATTCCCAATCATCTCAATATCATTGAACATATTTTTTAAGTTTCCGGCTATGGTCACTTCTTCCACCGGATGAACAATTTCCCCATTTTCTATCCAAAATCCCACCGCGCCACGGGAATAGTCCCCGGTCACCATATTCACGCCAAATCCGATCAGCTCAGTCACGAGTAAACCGCGTTTCGTCGACTTGAGAATTTCTTCCGGCGAATAAGGGCCTGGAGACAGGAATAAGTTGGTGATGCCTACCGTTGGATTTTCGCCCACTGATCGTGAGGCATTGCCCGTGGATGCCATCCCCAATTTTCGCCCTGAATAGGTATCTAACAAGTAACTGGTGAGCACGCCTTTATCAACGATGACATTTCTCCTGGTTGGCAATCCTTCTCCGTCAAACGGTCGGGAACCCAAGCCGTTTGGTAGGCGTCCATCGTCCACGACGGTGACCGATTCAGACGCAATCTTTTTCCCCAGTTGGTCCATGAGAAACGACGCGCCCTTATAAAGCAAATAGCCCGATGCGGCTGAGGCAATATGGCCCAGCAGTCCTTGAGCGATTTCTGGATCAAAAATAACGGGAACTTCTTGCGTTGAAATGGATCGACTCCCTAATCGTCTCACCGTCCGACGAGCCGCTTCCTGTCCAATCTTCTCGGGGCTCTCTAATTCATGAAATTTGCGCTTCACAGAATACCAATGGTCCCGCTGCATACCGCCATTCTGGCTATCCAAGGCAATGGGCGAGACGGAGAGTGAATAGGACGAACTGGTGTACGATCCGACAAACCCGTGAGAGTTCGCTAACAAGATGGATCCGTAGCCCGCTGAACATTCGGCCCCTTCAGAATTGGTGATGCGAGCATCGGCATCGAATGCAGCCTTTTCTGCGCGTTTGGCCAGATCAATTTCTTCGTCAACCGTCAATTGCCGACTGTCTTTCATATCCAAATCGGGAATATCCACCGCCATTTGGTCCGACGCTGGCAGTCCTGATGTGTCATCTTCCACCACCGCCTTGGCCAAACTACACGTGTCACTGACTAAGCGATCCAAGGAGGCTTCAGAAAAATCCGATGTGGATGAACTGGCTGAACGTTTGCCAAAAAAGACGCGAATCCCCAACACTTTCTCACGCGCCTTCGAGAGCCGGTCCACTTCTGACATCCGCACTTGCACCGAGACCGAATCCCCTTCAGCCACAAGAAGATCCGCTTCCGTCGCCCCTAAAGATTTGGCGCGCTTAAGGACTGACGCCGCCAGTTCAGGGAAACGGTCACCATGAGTGCTAGGGAGGTTTGTCATGAGGTAAAGGGAGACAGCAAAACGGGAGGGTTATCCATTAGGCCATGGCGGTTCCACCAACGGTCATCTCATCAATTTTTATCGTCGGAAGCCCCACACCAACAGGAACGGATTGGCCTTCCTTCCCACAGGTGCCAATTCCTTCATCGAGCTTCATATCATGTCCAACCATCGAAACTTTTTTCAGCACATCAGGTCCATTGCCAATTAAGGTCGCTCCCTTGACCGGCTTAGTGATCTTCCCATCTTCGATGAGATAGGCCTCACTGGCTGAAAAAACAAATTTTCCGCTGGTGATATCCACTTGCCCGCCACCAAACGATGCCGCATAGAGCCCCTTTTTGACCGAACGAATGATGTCTTCCGGATTCGACTCACCGGCTAACATAAATGTATTGGTCATGCGAGGCAAGACGACACTTCGAAAATCTTCACGGCGCCCATTCCCAGTAAGCGGAATCCCCATTAAGCGGGCGTTGAGCCGATCCGTGATATAGCCGCGTAAAATTCCCTTTTCAATGAGCATGGTTCGTGAAGTGGGCGTGCCTTCATCATCAATATTCATCGAACCCCGACGGAATGGGAGTGTCCCATCATCAACAATCGTACACAATTCAGAAGCCACCTGCTGCCCGATGAGGCCACTAAACGCCGACGTTTTGCGACGATTAAAATCCGCTTCCAAGCCGTGCCCGATGGCTTCGTGGAGTAAAATCCCCGGCCAGCCTCCTCCTAACACCACCGGCATCGTTCCGGCTGGAGCATCGACGGCATCTAAATTGACAATCGCTTGTCTGGCCGCTTCCCTGGCAAATTCCAACGCCCGCCCGTTTTCCACGAAAAACGAAAATCCCACGCGGCCACCACCGCCATAACTCCCGATTTGCCGATTGGCCCCATCTTCGGCAATACAGGTGATTTGAAGGCGAGCCAGGGGTTGCACATCCCCGACTAGTTGACCCTCAGAATTCACCACCAAAAATATTTTTTGTTCCGTATTAAAGGACGCCATCACTTTGGCAATGCGGGGATCATACCGACGAGCCTCGACATCAATTTGATTTAAAAGATCGACTCGAGCTTCTGTTGTAATATCAGTGAGTGGCTGGGTAAGCGGATACAGATTCTGGGAAGGACCGGTTCGATGCGTCACAGTCAGCGGATGGTCGCCCTGTGGGGACTCAGCAATGTACCTCGCTGTTTCTGCCGCCTGTTCTAAATCTCTCACCGAAAGATCATCTGAATAGGCAAATCCAGTGCGTTCGCCCGCCACCGCTCGAATGCCAGCTCCTTGTGCGATACTTTTGACGGCACGTTTGACCAAGCTTTCTTCCATCGACACCGAATCCGTGACGGTAGACTCCAGATACATATCAGCATAGTCCACATTCCGAGCGGTGGCTTTCGTCAACGCATGCAACATGTCCTGTTCTTGAAGAGAAAAGTCTGCAGGGCTGGGAGTCATAAGGTAATCTACAATTAATGAGGTCGTATGAACGAGGAAGGGCAGTATAGCCCATCTCCTAATTTGGCGCAATTTTGGTTCGCCAAAGATCAAGCTGGTTGAATTTGACAAGAATCGGTTTCATTATTAGACTAAAATTTATTCACACATTTCTCATGCTTGTGAATAATTTTCGCCGGACCCACTCACTCGTTCCGGCTTTCACCTTCAACCATCAACTTTATTCATGGATGAATTGCAGACGGTAGAAACCAGGCACGTGGCCGAGGAAGAACTTCGGAGCCAGCTTGACCTTGAATCTCTTCCTCAGCATATCGCCATCATTATGGATGGTAATGGCCGATGGGCGGCCCAACGCGGCCTCCCTCGTATCGCTGGGCACAAGGAAGGCCTTGCCGCGCTTCAGGATGTCCTGGAAATAGGACATGAACTCAATATTCCCTATCTGACGATCTACGCGTTTTCACAGGAAAATTGGAATCGCCCTGAATCAGAAATTCGCTTGCTCATGGGTTTACTAGAGCGGTATCTGACCCAAGAACGGCAACGCTTCCAAGATCGAAATATCCGTTTTCTCCCTATTGGACGATTGGAACAGCTCCCTGCTCCCGTCCGGGACTTGGTTTTCGAAGTGGCTGAAGAAACCCGCCATTGCACAAGGCAAACCCTGGCCGTGGCTCTCAGCTATGGTGGACGAGCTGAGATTATTGACGCGGTTCAACAATTAGCACTCGAAGTGCAGATGGGCTCCATTTTGCCTGAGCAAATCGATGAAGCCCTGTTCGAACAACATCTCACCACCTGGGGCATGCCGGATCCTGACTTACTCATTCGCACCTCAGGGGAAGCTCGCATTAGCAACTTTCTCCCTTGGCAAATTGCCTATACAGAACTCTATTTCACCCGCACCCTCTGGCCGGACTTTCGTCGCTGCGAAACGCTGCTTGCCCTCTTGGACTACCAAAAACGCGAGCGCCGGTTTGGCCGGGTAAGCCAAGCCCTTTCTACATAATGGATCGTAGAATCCCACAACAACCGAGACCACCCAGCACCGCCATCTCCTAACCCATCTGTTTTGTCAGCTGCACCATGGACCCCCGACGCATCTATTCTGCCCTCGTATTTGTGCCTTTGCTGTATGTGGGCATTCGCTACTCCCCTCCCTGGCTCTTTGCGCTATTAATGAGCACGGTCGCACTGTTTGCTCTCTGGGAATTTTTAACGCTGTATTTTGGGCAGACTGGATCAATTCGCATTCATATCGCATCCTGTTGTATGGGGGCTATTCTGCTATTTTTTTTGGATCACGCCTTCATTGGCATGCTCGTTCCTTGGGTCGTGGGATTCGTCACCATCATCTTAATCTGGTTTTGTCGTTCTCCCGCCACCGCCCGTCGCTTGCTACCAACCTGGGCGGCATATCTATTCGGAATCGGCTATATCGTACTTTTCCTAGGCCATTACATTTTACTGAGAAATTTGGAAAATGGGATTGCCTTGGTCTTTTTTGTCATCTTAGTCACATGGCTGTCTGACACCGGTGGATTTGTTGTTGGGAAAACATTGGGGAAGCATCCGCTCGCGCCGAGACTCAGCCCTAAAAAAACCATCGAAGGATTATTAGGCGGGGTCCTGTTTTCTGTTGTCGGAGCGATCATCAGTCAATTCATGTTTGTCCCCTTTTTCTCCTTAGGCCAATGCGTTATGCTCGGTGTGGGCTTAGCTCTGCTTGGTGCCATGGGGGATATAGCCGAATCAGCGATTAAGCGCAGCGTGAATGTGAAAGATTCAGGCACAATCATTCCCGGACATGGCGGAGTCCTTGATCGCGTGGATAGTCTCCTGTTCACTGGACCTGCGATGTATTACTATGTCATGTTTTCTCTGCCCTCTTAATATCTGGTCATCTCAGAGAAAAAGGAAACCCCTCGCGTGAAACGCATCGTCATTTTGGGATCAACCGGTTCCATTGGAGCCAGTACGCTGGATGTGGTGTCGCGATTCCCAGATCGTTTTCAGGTCGTCGGGTTGGCAGCTGGCTCTAATGATCAAATATTGGAAGAGCAGATTCGAACATTTCACCCAAAGATTGTGGCGTTATCCAATCCAGATTCCGCTAAGCGCTTACGGGCTCGCGTAGATACGACTCAGGTTGACGTGCTGGAAGGAGAACTCGGACTCTGTGACGTTGCCCGGTTTCCAGACTGTGATTTAGTGATTTCGGCCATTGTCGGTGGCGCCGGACTCAAACCGACCCTTTCCGCCATTCAAGCGGGCAGACAAGTGGCGTTAGCCAATAAAGAACCCATGGTGATGGCCGGGCAACTCATGCAAGAGGAAGCGGAAAAACATGGCGTGACCATCTTCCCCATCGATAGTGAACATAGTGCCATCTTTCAATCGATGGAAGGTCATCGCAAGGTGGATATTCGGCGCGTCGTCATTACCGCTTCAGGTGGCCCTTTTTGGGATTGGGCAGCCACCGATCTTGAGCATGTCACTCCCGCACAAGCCCTTAAACATCCTAACTGGGAAATGGGGGCGAAAATCACTATCGATTCCGCGACACTGATGAATAAAGGCCTTGAAGTCATTGAAGCCCGATGGCTCTTTGATCTCCCCGTGGCTCAAATTGATGTGGTCATTCACCGAGAAAGCATTATTCATTCTTTGGTAGAATATTGTGACGGGTCGGTCATCTCGCAATTAGGACACCCGGACATGCGAACACCCATTTCATACGCTATGAACTATCCTGAACGCATCCCGCTCTATCCACCATTGTTAGATTTAGGAAAAATAGGGAAACTGACGTTTTACCCTCCAGACACCGAAAAGTTTCCTTGTCTGCAATTGGCCTATGATGCCTTGGCCGGAGGAGCAGGGCTCCCGGCGACACTCAATGCGGCCAATGAAGTCGCGGTCCATGCCTTTCTGAATAACCAGATCGCATTTTTGGATATTCCAAAAGTTATTCAAGAAACCATGGCAGCTTATCAAACGGCTCCATTTTCGACGATTGACGAGATTTTAGAAATAGACCTATGGGCACGCAGAACCGCCGAAGAGATTATGAAAACCTGTATACTACCCGTATAACTCGCAACTGATACTTCACATCTAATTGTTTATGTATGAATAGTTTTTCTCTTTTCTCCCCAGACGCCATCTTCATCTTTGGACAAAAACTGTGGTGGTTTTTGATCGTGCTGGGCGTATTGGTGACGTTTCATGAATATGGACATTATCTGGCCGCTCGCTGGGTTGGCGTCAAAGTCCTGAAGTTTTCTATTGGGTTTGGCCCACGATTAATCGGGCGGCAAGTTGGCGACACGGAATATGTCGTGTCCGCGATTCCTCTCGGAGGATACGTCAAATTATTTGGGGAAGAAGGATCGGAGACCATTTCTGCTGATGATCAAAAGCAATCCTTTATCCATCAATCCCTGCCTCACAAAATGCTTATTGTGGCCGCAGGCCCTTTCTTTAATTTCATTCTTAGCTATTTAATTTTTACCGGCATGTTGGCCATGGGGTCTCCGCTCTTCGTCCCCAACATTGACAATATGCTCCCGGTGGTTGAAGCCATCACGCCCGACTCTCCTGCAGCCCTCTCCGGCTTGGAATTGGGTGATCGTATTACCCGGGCCAATGAAGAAGAGATTTCTACCTTGGGCGAGCTGTATCAGATTCTCAATGCCACCCATGGCCGCCCCGTGACGTTAGATGTCAGTCGTGGGAACACCATCAAAACATTCATTGTCACACCAACCGTTCAAGTCAATGAGGACAACCCCGAAGATACCCCCATTTACCTCCTGGGGATTGAAGATCATGCGCCTGTCGTCGGAAAGATTATGCCCGATACGCCGGCAATGACCGCCGGGCTTCAACCGAATGATCGAATTGTCCGCATTCATGAGACGCCCATTGTCACATGGTCTCAGATGACGGAAATTGTTCGGAAAAATGCGGGCGTTCCACTCGAGATGCAAATTGAGCGGAAAGGGACGCCTCTGACTGTTACCATTACGCCAGACACACATACCGTGACCAGCCCTGATGGGGAAACCCTGTCCATTGGCCGAATTGGTATTCAAATCTCTGGCCGAGGGACGGTTCTACGAAGTCCCTCATGGTATCTCGCCCCATGGGACGGCTTGAAGGCAACATGGGATTGGTGCGAACTCACATTCCAAGGAATTATTAAGCTTGTGACTGGA
>BS_KBA_SWE02_21mDRAFT_10000464_pt1 | contig 15213 bp, 11 predicted proteins | sample BalSeasSWE02_21m_FD_9196 | JGI IMG/M metagenome (IMG submission 9196)
GATTCAATCACCGTGGAAGTCACCAGCACTCACCAGGGCGCCACGGTAACGGTCAACGGTGTACTGGTGGACTCCGATGGCGGCAGTATCACCCTGCAGCTTGCTGAGGGGACGAACACGATCAAGGTCGTGGTGTTGTCATCCGATAACATGAGAACCCAGACCTATACGGTACTCGTGACAGGGCAGTGGTTGAGCTATTCGGTTGGCGGCGCGGTAAGCGGCCTGACCGGTGCCTTGACCCTGCAAAACAACGCGGGCGACGACCTGGCGATTGCCGCAGACGGCGCGTTTGAGTTCGCCACCCCTGTGACCGATGGCGATGACTATGCCGTGACAGTCAGCGTTCAACCTGACGGTCAATTCTGCAGCGTCACCAACGCTGCCGGCACGATTGCCGGCGCCAACGTCAGCGACGTCGCAGTGACCTGTGTTGACCTCATCTCAGGCTTGTTTATAGATGACCTCGTGGTGGGCCTGGATTACAGCTGTTCATCCGGTACTTCGGGTAAAACCGCTGCGAATGGACAGTTCACTTGCCCGCGGGACGATGATATTTCGTTCTGGCTTGGCTCAAATGAGCTTGGACCGGTGAGGGTTGGTAACCTCATCATTACTCCGCTCTCCCTGTTTCCTGAAAATGCCCTGGAGGCGCTCAACCTTGCTCGCCTTTTACAGACACTGGATTCTGACGGTGATCCGGATAACGAAGTAATTTTGCTAAATGACGCGCTCGTGGCAGCACTGCCGGCTAATCTGCAATTTTGGCTGGCGCCGGCAGAATTTGAACAGGCCGTGGGGATAACTCTGGTGTCAATGGAGGTGGCGCAAGCGAATCTCCGCGATGCAACCGCGCAATACACTCCCGACAATACTCCCCCGATTGCGGAAGCGGGCCCCGACCGTCTCGTAGTTGTTGGCTCGACGGTAACCCTGAATGGTGGTGGAAGTACTGACGCGAATGGCGATGGTCTGACCTTCACCTGGACTTTTGTATCAAGGCCGGCAGGAAGTAGTGCTGTACTGGCGTCAAAATTCACAGCTGGACCATCATTTGTTGCTGACGTGGCTGGTCAATATGCCATTGGCGTGCTTGTGTCTGACAGAATAATCATCAGCTACGATACATTAATTGTCACTGCGAATGACGGCGCTGGTCTCCCTGCTGCACCCCAAGGGTTGCAGGCCGTTGCCGGCGATGCATTGGTGGCGTTGTCGTGGAGCCCGGTCGATGGCGCGACGGGATACATGATCTACTGGAACACCACGGGCAATGTCACCGCTGCAAGCAACTGGATGGGGCCAATTGCCAACACTCAGGCCAACCTGGGTGGCCTGACAAATGGCACCACCTATTACTACCGGGTCGCAGCCAGGAATGCTTCCGGCGAAGGGCCGCTATCCAACGAGGCGTCGGCAACACCGGAGTCCGCAGTACCAACGACGTTCACTGTCGGTGGCAATGTTAGCGGCCTTACCGGCACGGTTACCCTGCAAAACAATGGAGTAGACTCGATCGCCGTAACAAATAATGGCTCATTGCCGTTTTTTACTGACATCGCCGATGGCACCGGTTACGACATCACAATCAGTGCCCAGCCTGTAGGGCAAAACTGCACTATCACCAATGGTAGCGGAATTGTTTCGAGTGCTGATGTAATCAATATTCTTGTCGCGTGTGTGACAGATACTTTTAGCGTTGGCGGAGTGGTGAGCGGCCTTACCGGCACAGTTAACCTACAAAACAACGCAGCGGATTCTGCTTCGATATCAGTAAATGGGACATTTATTTTCCCGTCCGAATTGGTGGATGGTAGCGCCTACAGCGTCAGCATAGCAGGGCAGCCCGCTGGCCAGACCTGCAGTGTGACAAGTGGCAGCGGCGTAATATCGGGCGCTGACGTGACAGGGGTTAACGTGGATTGCATTGACAATGGAGGCGGTGATACCTCCATTTGGAAGTGGGCCAATCCTTTGCCGCAGGGCAATCCGATAGTGGATATGGTCTGGGATGGCAGCAAGTTCATAGGCGTCGGAAGTTTCGGCACTATACTCACCAGTTATAACGGGCTTAATTGGACCAGACAGGTCTCTGGTACCGGGGCAATGCTTATGGGCATCGCCTGGAGTGGTAGTCAGTTCGTTGTGATTGGGTCGCAAACAATTCTTACGAGCCCCGATGGATTCACGTGGACGACACAGAATCCAGTGCCAGCGCCCACCGCGCAGTTTCGAGATATCGCTTGGGGCAACGGCCTGTTTGTTGCAGTCGGTCCGCTGGGCTCTTCGGGCGGTACCAACAGTGTTTTCACCAGTCCGGATGGTGTTACCTGGACGCCCCGCGACCTCGCTACCCCGACGCAGGAGCGTTACTTGAGGGGTGTTGCATGGAACGGTAGTGAGTTTCTCATCGTTGATGCGACAACGGAAGCTGCGGGCTATTCCGTTCACACGAGTCTCGATGGCGTCACGTGGACCGCCCACTTGCTGGGAGCAAATTATCCAATGGCGGTTGCCTCTGACGGAAATCAATTTGTGGTCGTCGCTAATAAAGAGATTTCGACCAGCCTGGACGGCGTCAACTGGTCCGTTCACAGCACCAAGTTCTACCTCTGGGCTGCTACCTGGAGTGGCGGCCAATTCATCGTTGCAGGTGGCGCGGGTGCAGCGACCAGCACGGATGGGGTGACCTGGACCGACCACGACTTCAACGTCTGCCCTGAAGGGAGTTGTTCATATGCACAAACAGTAGCAAGCAACGGGGATCAAATAATCGTGGCGGCAGGCAGTTACATTCTTAACAGCTCTGATGCCGTAGCCTGGACCCTGCAGACTTCCGGAACTGTGCGTAACCTTAATGACATCGTCAGGTCAGACAGTCAGTTTGTCGTTGTTGGGTATGGTGTCATTCAAACCAGTAACGATGGGGCGGTCTGGACGAGGCGTGACTTTTGGTCAAACCCCTATTATATGAATAGCGGTGACCTGAATGGTGTCGGCTGGGATGGCAGACTGTACGTTAGTGTAGGCCAGGGCGGCGTTATTCTCACAAGCCAGGACGGAATAACCTGGGATTCCCGAATTTCAGGTACAACCTACCACCTTGTAGACGTGGCCGGGAGTGGTGACGGGTTTGTCGCGGTAGGTGACAGTGGGACGATCTTGTTTAGTGCAGATGGCATTACCTGGGCTCCGCAAACAACCCCTACCTCAACCAGCACATATTTCACAGACATCGTCTGGAATGGAAGTCAGTACGTAGCTGTAGGTAACGATCGAAGTAACTATGCACCGCAAATCATCACGAGTCCTGATGGTCAGGTCTGGACCAATCAGACTCATGGAATACCAAGGTTTAACTACCTGTATTCCGTTATTTGGCAGGGCAGTGAGTTTTGGGCTGTCGGGGGGAGCATATATGCGACCAGTCCGGATGGAATGAATTGGACTACAGGATCCTTTCCGGTGGGCGTTAGAGTTATAGCTTTGTCAGGCAGCCAGTTGGTGGCGGTTGGTGATGAGGCCAACCCTCCCTATCGTAACTATGTCTTGACCAGTTCAGATGGCGTGACATGGACGAGTCAAGAGACTATTTCGGGCGGTTACTCGGGCATTGCCGCCGACGGTGGTCGGCTGGTTGTCGTGGGCTCGGGCGGCCGCATACTTTTCAACGATGCCTTATGAGTCCATTATTCCTTGCGGCAACCTGATGTTGCATTGAAGGTCAGGAAGGTTAGACAATTATCGATCTTGATGCCCCCATGACCAACGAGACCCCGCTTCGGCGGGGTTTTCGTTCCAACGGTTCATCCGGCGGATGTTGCGCTTCCGAGCGCGTGAAGTATGAGGACAGTGTAGTGGTCAACCGTTTCCGGACGCATTGTTAGGGGTGTCTTCGAAATTCATGGGTGTCATGTAGCCCAGCGTTGAATGCACACGCTGGGCGTTGTAATACACTGCAACATATTCCCGAAAATCGGATATCGCCTCACCGAAATGGAGGGACAGGCACCTTTTCCAACCGGCCGTAAAGCCGGAAAAAGAGCGAGAGACAGTTAATAGCGAAAAAATCCGCTTCGAACCGATGTGGTCAGAACTGCAGGGAATACAGGAGGCAGTCACCCTGGCCGGCATGTTCGCCGGCTTTATTACCTGGGGCGCGACCCTGGTGTACGCGCCGAACCTGCCGGATGACCTGCTCGGGCTTCTGGCCTGCCTGGTTGCCATGCTGGTGGTGACGCCCCTGACCCAGAAGTTCGATCCGCCACGCTCGATTCATGACAGCGACGGCAATGTCGTGGAGATGAAGGATCGCCTGGGCACCTTGCCGCTGTTCCGACGGATTCAATAAAAACGGGGCTGGGTACGCCGGTGCCAGAGTTCTTGTATGGCAGGACCTGGGCACCGCTATTTACTTTTTATCGCTTTCTTTTCCCGGGATGCCGATGTGGACCAGGCCATAGCCGGACAGCGTGATCTGCGGCACTGACATGCCGATAACCTCGCCCGACATGGTGGCAGTGATGGTATGACGCTCGTCGGTCAAGGGATCCACTACGTCACCCAGCACGTCCCCCTCGTTCACGGAATCACCCGGTGCGACGGTGGGAAAGAAGAACCCGCCTTGCCGTTTTGGCACGCGAACCCAGCTCGATTTTGTGAATATCCTCGACTCTGGTACAAGCTCGTGAGTACCCTGCACCATGCCGAGGTACTGCATGACATTCATGATTCCTGTCACGCCCTGGGCTATCGGTTCTTCTTCGAACCTCAAGGGTTCACCAGCCTCGTAGATGATGGCGAGAACGCCCGCGTTCATTGCCTCCCGTCGCAGACTGCCGTCGGGACCGGCGCCACCGATAATGATGCCGGCGCCGAAATTTCGCGCCAGCGCCAGGGCCCCGGCGTTTGATTCATCGACCCTGATCTGTGGCAGGTTGGTCCGGTGGAAGGACGCGGTGTGCAAGTCCACCAGGGCATCGCAACGCTTGATCACGTGCTGGAATAAGGCATTAGCCATGATCGAGGCGACGCTCCCCTTTGGGTTGCCGGGAAAGAAGCGATTCAGATCACGCCTGTCGGGAAGGTAACGGTCGCCGTTGCGAAAACCGTCGGCGTTCAGTGTGGGTAATACAATCAGCATGCCCACCATCGAAGCCGGGTCCGCTTGCAGGAAGGCGCGCCTGGCTGACTCCACACCGTTCATCTCGTCCCCGTGTATACCCGCGGTAACGCACAAGGTGGGTCCGGCGGTGAGGCCGCGGGCCACAAATACCGGGATATCCATGTAAGAACCTTCGAATGAATTCTCGCCGATAAAGGAATACTTGAGCTTCTCACCTGGTCCAACTGTGCGGCCGACCAGTTCTATCGACCCCCATTCCCCGGCCTTGGCGACGGGAGAAAAAAGCACGAAGAAAGGCAGGGCGGACAGGACCAGCAATAATTGTTTCATGGGTGCACCAGGATGAGTCGATGAGAGCGGTTCAGGACAGGAGGGAGAGCAGGCGACGCAATTCTACGCCCGCGTATTCCCGGCAACAATATGGACGGATTCGGGTGGGGACAGTAACCCTATCTTCTTGCTGCTGAGTGGCCTTTGGAAACACGGTGCCTGCCGTCATGGTTGCTGTGGCTATCCGAATGAATTGATTCAGAGTCGCTCCAGATTGGAGAAAATGCTTGTCAGGGGCAGTCGGACAGGCTAATTATGGCGTGACCAATAACAAAATCTCGTCCGGTCCCAGGCAGGAGACTATCGAGTCGATACTCTCGATAGACAAACAAAACCGTGTCATAAGACCAGGTGCCTGTCGCAAGCTGTTCAGGGGGGAATCAACATGAATATTCGTACAGGCCCTGTGTTGGCTCTCGCCTTCCTTTACGGTTGTGCAAGCACGCCAAAACTTCCGCATATAGCCGCCGGTGAACCGGTGTCGATCGTGGTTGCGGTAAGCCCGAAATCCAACGGCCAAAGCAGTTTTAGTAATGACGCCCTCGGCAGCGATGTTGGCAAGGGCGCGGGAGGTGGTGCGCTGGCCGGCGGGTTGTATGGCTTGAGCTGCGGACCGCTGCTTATTTTATGTGTCCCGCTTGGGGCTGCAATGGGCGCCATCGTCGGATCGGCGGGTGGTGCTGCCGTGAGCGTGGACGGTACCTTGTCCAGGGAACAGGCTGATCAATTGGTGGCCAGGCTTCTTCGTCTGAATGAGACCCGCAGCCAGCTTGCAGAGCTGGAGTCCAATATCACGGATCGCGCCGGAAAGTACTGGGATCTCAACTCGGAGCACCCCAGCTACCTGGTGAACGTGGAGGTGCAGGATTTGATTCTTGGATCGACGCACAGTGACCAGGTACGCAGTATTTTGCGGGTACAGGTCACGGTTCAGAACAACGGTGAACAACCGGCCCAGAAGACGTCAAAGAAGACACCAAAAAAGATGCTAAAGCCGAAGCTGTACGAGTCTGTGGGCCCCTACGCAAGCCTGGCGGTGTGGCTGGATGAGGACAGCGACTTTGCAGAAACCAGCCTCAACAGTTCTATTCAGCAAATTTCGACGCAGATCGTTTCTGACTTGGCCGTGAAGTGAAGTGTGATGAAGTAGTAACTGCCCCCTCCGTCCAGACGGCGCAGATCCGGGCGGGCACGCCCGTTGTGTGAGTACCGACAGGGCGAGTGTTCAGTCCCGAAGGCCCGGCACCGGTCTTATTAATTAGGGGAGTTATGGTTACTGTCCCCCTACGCGGGTTTTTTGACTCATGTATACGGCGCCGACCAACAGCAGTCCTGCGCCATCGGTGAGCAGGGTGGGCCAGTAAAGCAGGACCGTACCCGCGGCCAACAGCAGCCACTCAAGCAGATTTGTTCTGCGTATGAAGAAGCCCATGGTCAGGGCCGAGAACGCNAGTGTTCCCAGCACCGCCGAGAACATCGAGGATGCGACTTTGACTGGCTTCGCTGACATCTCGGCGATGACTGCCCCGGATTCGACCACGCCAGCACCGGCCACCGTCAGTTTCTTGATCACGCCGTCACGGCTGGCAGTGATCTCGCGGATCTCTTCACCGTCCATCACGGTCAGGATCGGGTCGCCTGTTTCCACCGTGTCGCCCGGCCGTGCATGAACCTCCAGGATCATTGCGCCCATGACCGGATCGTTTAATTCCGGCGCGGTCAGAGGTTTGCCCTCGAACAGGATCTGCGGCGTGAAGGCGAACAGGATCGGCACCACGTACAGCAGCTTGGCGAATTTGAATGCCGTCCAGCCTGTTTTCCACGGGTCTGATCCGGCGATTGCTGCCCCCGCATAGGCGGCCACGCAGACCGGCGGTGTGATGTTGGAATCCTGGCTGAACCAGTAGACGATCATGTGCGCNGCGATCAGGGTGACACCGAGTTCCATCAGCGGCGGAACCGCCAGCACCGCGACAATCAGGTAGGCAGCGGTGACCGGTACACCCATGCCGAGGATCAGCGAGGCGAGCGCGATCAGTACTATCGCGAGCATCAGGTTGCCGCCAGCTGCGGAGATGATGATCTCGGAGAACTTCAGACCGATACCAGTCAGCGAAATGGTGCCGACAATGATACCGATCACACCTACCGTGGCGCCGATCATCAGGGTGTTGCGGGCGCCGTTCTGGATCGCCTCCCAGATTTCATTCGGCCCCATCCGGGTTTCCTTCCTGACCCAGCTGACCGCTATGCAGGACAGTGTTGCCCAGAAGGCCGCGAAGCCGGGTGAGTAACCCATCACCATCAACGCGGTGATGATCACCAGCGGCAGGGAGAAGTACCACTCTTTCTTCAGCACTTCGGTCCAGTGCGGCAGGTCTGAATCTTCAATACCCCGGATGTTGTGTTTCTTCGCCTCGAAATGAATCATGCAGAACACCGAGTAGAAATACAGTAGCGCCGGGAAGATCGCGATCAGCATGATGTGCGAGTAGGGCGTCTCGGTGAGTTCGGCCATCAGGAAGCCGCCGGCGCCCATGATCGGCGGCATGAACATTCCGCCTATGGACGCGGCCGGCTCGATCGCCCCGGCCACGTGAGGTTGGAAACCCGCTCGCTTCATCAGCGGTATCGTGAACGCGCCGGTGGACACGGTGTTGGCGATGGCGCTTCCCGACACCGAGCCAAACAAGGCGGAAGCGATGACCGCCACCTTGGCCGGGCCACCGGTACTGTGACCCGCGGCCGCCATGGGCAGGTCGATGAAGAATCGACCGGCGCCTGACTTGTGCAAGAAAGCGCCGAAGAAAATGAACAGGATCACATAGGTGGCCAGCACGTTGGCCATGACGCCGAACACGCCGTTGGTGGTCAGGTACAGCGCCGTAGCCAAGCGCTCCACGCCGAATCCGCGGTGGGCGATCAGGTCGGGCAAATATGAACCGAAGAGACCGTAACAGATGAGCATCACGCCGATCAGGGTCATGGACCAGCCGAGCACGCGACGACAGACCTCCAGTGAAATCAGGACGCCCGCGATGCTGACCAGCGCGTCAAGCTCCGTCTCGGCGCCGGCCCGGTAGTTGAGGGCCTCGAATTCACGCATCCAGTAGACCACCAGGGCCGCGCTTATCAGCGCGAACAATACGTCGGAGAGCACCGGGTTGCGGGGGTATCGTCTTGCCATCCAGCGATCGGCGAGCAGCGTAACAGCGCCCACGACCAGCGCGCCGATCACCAGCGCCCACAAGGGGCGGCCCATGGCCGTAATTGCCGCGCCGGGGCCAGCGCTGCGCCATGCGTCGCCGACGGCGACCAGGGCCGAGTGGAAGCTCGTCACGTCCGGGAAAAACAAGCAGGCGCTGGCCGTGCTCGCGACCAGCGTCCCAAGGAGCAATGCGAGCGGGTATTTGTACCAGGCATTGCCGGAGGGGTAGAGCAGAAAAACCAGGACATAGGTGACCAGCACATAGACGCCGCGGTGGTACTGGGTCGCCACACTGGCCAGGCCCGCGGTGTAGAAATAGAACGCCACCATACCGCCGCCCAGCAGGGTCACGACCCATTTCCAGGCGCCTGCCGGACTGCGTCCGCCGACAGTGTCCTTCTCGAGAAATTCCTGGACCTTTTCTTCTTGCTCGGCGTCTAGGGCCTGAAGTCTCTTATCATCCTTTGAAGACATACAGGCGTCCCCCTGGCCTGTCATGGCTGATGTGTTTCATCGACTAGCGAGCGCTCTGTGCTTCCGATATCGTGAGACCCTGTTTCTTCCAGAACGTCTCGGCACCTTCGTGTATGGGGGTGACGACACCCTGGAGTCCGGTGGCAACCGACATTTCCCTGGCCGTGCTCTTTACCCGGGCGATGTACGCCAGGCCTTCCCGGGAATAGATATCTGCGAGCGAGTCGTACACGAGCTTCGGCTTCACGTGTGCCCCGGCCACCCACAGGGCGGAATCCTGGAAAGATTTCACCTCGTGGTCCACGCCGCTGTAGGTGCCGGCGGGGATGGTCAATTGCGTGTAGAACGGATACTTGTCAAAGAACCCCGCTGCCAGCCCTTCGTCCACGACGCTCAGAATCCTGATCTTGCTGCCGGCAGCAGCCTGGATGACCGAGGAATTCGGGAAGCCTGCAAACACCCAAAATGCGTCGATCAGGTTGTCGCCCAGCGCCGAGGCCGCCTTCGAATAGCCAAGGAATTCCACGTCCATCTGGTCCCACAGACCGAGGGCGGTGAAATAACGCTCCGCCACGCCCGCGGCGCCGGAACCCGCGCCACCGACCGCCACGCGCTTGCCCTTCAGGTCAGCCACCTTATTGATCCCGCTGTTCGCCTTGACGATCAAATGGGCCGGTGCGCCATACAGGTACGCCATGACGTAGACCTTCTCGTACTTGCGTGTGTCGTTGGTCAGACCGCCGACCCGGCCCAGGTAGGCGTCGCCGGAATACACGATCCCAAAATCGGCTTCACCGGAATTCACCCGGCGCAGATTTTCGAGGGACCCCGCCGAGGCAATGTTTGAGACATCTACATCGGGAACGTTTTTGGAAAGACGGATGGCGATGCCGTTTGAAAAATACTGGAAGGTGCCGCCCTCGGGACCCCCGGAGAAGGCCAGCCGTTCAATACCGAGTGCGGTTCCGGCAATCAGCGTGAGGCCAAGAACGCCCAGCATCGGGGTCAAGCCCCTGCGTATTGATCCCATTACCCTTCCCTCAGCATGAGTCCAGGTTTGTCGAACGACGAGAAGATGGCCATCCGTCACCAACTAAAGCATTAAAGTACCTCAATGCATCCGAAGATGCTCGCTTTGGCCGCCGAATTTAGCGGTGCCGGTGTTAGCTTATTGCCTTATTCAGACCCGCGCAGCTTTCCAATCGGGTTGAAACGCCAACACCCGCGCTGGTTCGGGTCAGCACATTACTGGTGACAGCTACCTGAATTCATGAAGGCGTCAGCGGACCACAAAAAAGGGGCCGGTTTCCCGGCCCCTTGATGAACTTGGCTAACTTGCTCGACCTGTTCGCCTACTCACATGGTGGCAGGAATCCCAAAGTCGAAAATTCAGTCGTATAGACGTTGCCGGCATAGCAATTGCTCAGCCCGGTGACATCGGTGATTAGTGACAGGTCCGCCCGCGCGAAGTCAAACGGATGGTCCGAGGGCACGGCGCCATTGTTGACCAGGGTGTTGCCTGTTATCCGGTTATTCAGGGCCGAACTGTCCTCGATAAAACCGGGGGTCAGGGTGTCGGGATCCGCGCCGCAGGCATAGGGTGAGCCGTTTACTACCACGCAGTAGTCCGCTACCACGATGCCGGAGAAGTTGTTGTTCTCCACCCGGTTGTCTGCAATCAGGGAGTCATCGATACCCACGTGCAGGATTCCGATTCCGGGAGGCACAGTACCCAGGATGGAATCATCACGGGCGCTGTTCACCCGGTTGTTGTCGTGGATGTAGTTGTCACGAATAGTCAGGCGCTTGGAGCTACCCCGGATATCGTAGATATCCGGCAGCAACAGGGCGGCGATACCCACAGTGTTGCCTCGGATCTCATTGTCTGACAGCTCGATATCGTCGCTGTTGGAGATCTCGAAGCCGTTGACGTTGTCGGCTACCAGGTTGTGGCTGGCCCGCACGTTGGTGGAGGTCTCGATCCAGATACCGCTGTCATCTGCGCCTACCGCACTGCTATGACTGATCAGGCCATTTTTGGAGCGAGTGGGGAAAATCCCGTAATTGGGATTGTTTACCGAGTGCACGTTGATGATCTTGAAATTATCTACAAGCTCGGTAAACAGGCCGTTATTGGTGAAGCCCTTGATCGTGATATTGCGAATCTCGAAGCCGTTGATCACAGGATCCGGATGGGTCACCGTTGTATCTACCTCGGGATACAGCGGGAACGGCGGCGCCAGATCAGTGTGGCAGGCCATGCAGTCGGTACGATCCGGCGGGACGACCACGATGCCGTTACGCTGGTTGCCCGCGTTTTCCAGCACTACACCCTTGTGCCGGGTCTCCTGCCCCACCAGGCTGATTCCGCTCTTTGAGATATTCAGACCGTTGTTGGCGTTGCCAGATTCCTTGTAAGTGCCCGCCAGCACGTAAATGCGCGTGCCGGGTTTGGCCCGGTCGATGGCTGCCTGGATGGACTCGCCGGGCTTGACCACGATAGTGCGTCGCCGGTCGTTGTCGTGGTCCCCATCGTGGTCATCATCCCGGTCTCCAGAGTCGTGGGAAGAGCGCTGCTCGTGTCCGTCCTGGTCATGCTCGCGGTCGGCCTGGGCAATGCTCCAGGCGCCCAGCAGCAGCGCAAGCATCGCAACCTTGCCAGGGATACCCAGACGTTTTGCTGATTCAATCATGAGTTGTTCCTCTATTGCACTGTATCGCGAGCCGCCGGCACGTAGTGGCCTGACGGTCGTCCCCTCTTCGATCTGCAACGTTGGTCCACAAACCTGACCGTCTCCGGTATTGATCCGGATTCCCTGAGGTTCGGTATTGGCGTGGCGTCGTTTTCTTCTCAAGAATGCTGTTTGCGCTGACGCTATCAGGGGGATGGCAAACGGTCAAGTGTCGCAGATGCGGAGCCAAAACCCGGCTGCAGAATTTGGCAGTGCAGCATAAACTGTGGGGACTGAAATAGTGTTGGACAGTCCAGGGTGCCTCGTTGCAGCAAATTGGAAGGTGCCGGGGTTGCCTTATTCAGACTTGCACCGGCCAGTTCTGGCTGGACTTAATCAATGTGCTTGCTACAAATACTGATTGTTTCGCCAGCTTATCTGGCCGTAGATATAGGGGTCAACAATGGTAGGTGTCGCGCGAGGATCTGTGTGGCTGCTGACACTGAGTACAGAGCCAATGCCACGGTGTGGGATCATGGTCAACCTCCTCTGACCTTGCTGGAAACCGCACACGCGACTTCCTACCGGTGTCGATTCAGTGCATGGAAACAGGAGAACGGTAATGACCAGGTTCACGCGACTTTGGCTGCTTGTGCTGATCCTTCTCTCCGGCTGCGACCCTAATCAGTTCGCCTCCGCTGATCTTGCGGATCTGACCCTGTCCGCAGGGCAGCTTGATCCCGCTTTTTCCTCTTCGGTACTTTCCTATACAGCATTTGTTGGCGATGATGTTGGAACAATCACCGTGACCGTGACGACCGCCGACTCTGACGCACTGGTGTTGATCAATAGCGTCGAAGTGGGCTCGAACAAGGGCAGCGCCACGGTAGCCCTGGACCGGGGAATCAATACGATCACTATCTATGTGATCAACTCGACACCCGATTACGATTTCAACTCGAAGACTTATAAGGTCGTCGTGACCAGGCTGGAGACGAGCTTTTCTGTTGGCGGTACCGTGAGCGGTCTAGCCGGTACGCTGACTCTCCAGAACAACGGTGCGGATGACCTGGTGCTGGATGCAGACGGCTCGTTCAGGTTCGCGTTGGCCGTCGCTGATGGCGACGACTATGACGTCAGCGTCAGTGTGCAGCCCGCAAGTCAGACCTGCAGCGTAGACAACGCCCTGGGCGTTGTGGCTGGTGCGCCGGTCAACAACATCGACGTGCAATGCGTAAATAATTGACGTAATTGGTGGCCTCCTATTGGCTCTCATCGAAACAGGCCTGCAGCAATGCTTGCAGCCTGTCTTTGCCCAATGCGCTCATCAATTCAATGTTACGCATTGGTATCTGGTCCGCATCCTGGGCATCACTTAGCACCTGGTCGAGGCTGTCTTCCCGCAGCAGGTGCAAAACAGGGTAGGGCGACCGGTTGGTGTAGTTCTCCGCATCCCCGGGATCTGTGCCGGCAAACTGGTAGTCCGGATGAAAACTGGCTATCTGGTAGATGTCCTCCAGCTCCATCTGTACCAGCAAGCCATCGGCAAGATCCAGGAACTGGTTGTAGTCGCCGAAATCCTGCAACACCTGGGGATGAATCAATAACGTGGTTTCGATGGCGGGATCAGCGTTTAGTAATTCCAGTTCGCTTTCCAGGGCCATCAGCAAGCTTTCTTCGGTGGCCGCTTCGGTGACTGCAAATCGAACCCGCTTTTTCACCAGCTCTTTCTTGGCAAATGGGCAAATGTTCAGGTCCACGACGAAGGTGCCCACCCACTTTCGCACGGCGGCTTCTATTTGTTGCTTGTTCAATTAAATACCCGAGCCAGGCGATGGGCTCTGTTTGTGTAAGAAGATGCAGTGTATAGCAATTGAAAAGCTGTCCCTATAATTCAGACCCTGACTCCAGGGAGGATAGGGTTGCTGAGCTTCCCCCAATAAAACGGACGATTTAAATACAGGCACATTTTGCTTCGTATTCTACGGGCGTCATGTAGCGTAAAGAAGCATGCCTGCGTTGGCGGTTATAAAACACCTCGATATATTCGAAAATACTCTGCCTTGCCTGTGCTCGTGTTGCGTAGTCTTCGTTATAGACCAGTTCATTCTTGAGCGTGCCAAAGAAGCTTTCTGCCACGGCATTGTCCAGACACTCTCCCTTGCGACTCATGCTGCATTGAAGCCCATGGTCGCGCAACTGCTGTTGGTAGGCGCCTGAGGCGTAAGTACTGCCCTGATCTGAGTGAACGATGATCCCCTTAACCAGGCCGCGCCGCCAGATGGCCATGGTCAGCGCCTCTTGCACTAGTTGTGCATCGTTCTTATTGCCCATCGCCCAACCGATCACCTGGCGGGAGAACAAGTCCAGGATCACCGCCAGATACAGGCAACCCTGCCGGGTAGCGATAAACGTGGTATCGGATACCCAGGCATGATTCGGCTTGCCTGCTGTAAATTGCCGCTGAAGTAAATCCGGTGCCGGCTGCAGCGTGTTCTTCGAGTTGGTGGTGATGACAAAGCGGCGCGCCATCTTTGACTTGATGTCCGCTACCCTCATCAAGCGGGCCACCCGATTGACACTGCAGGCCTCACCGTTACTGACCAGATCTTCATGGACTTTTGGCGACCCATAGATGCCGCGGGACCGCCGGTGAGACTGCTTGATCCTCTCCGTCAGCCGCCGATTCTCACCACTGCGATGGCTCTGGGGCCGATCCACCCAGGCGTGGTAACCGCTGCGCGATACCTCCAGCACCTCAAACAAGCGTTGCAAGGTGTGCTGCGGGCGCTGGGCCTGAATAAAGGCGTACTTCACTTGAGTTGGCGAGCGAAGTACGCCGACGCTTTTTTTAATATCTCATTTTCCTCCCTGAGCCGCTTGTTTTCTTCCCTCAGGGTCGCGTTCTCGCTCTGATCTTCCTTTTTCGGCCGCCCGCGCTTGGCACTGGGGACCGCACCTTTTTTCACCATCTGTTCCTTCCACTTGTAGAGCTGATTTCGCCGAATCCCTAGCCGCATGGCCACCTCGCTGGCCGATGCATCTGATTCGGCTAGCAGCCGTAGAGCCTCCAACTTAAAGGATTCCGGATAGCTTCGATAGGGCTTGCGTTTCGCTGTCATGGGACACTCCTTGAGAGACCATTGTCTCCGATTAAAAGTGTCCGTTAAACTGGGGGAGGTTCACACTGTCCCCATAACGTCCCCATAACTGTGCCGAATAAGGCAATAAGCTAACATCGGCACCCTTTGGTTCCTTATTTCTTACCCACAGAAAATGGACCCGGCGCCTCTTGCGGGATTAGTGGCCGGCCGTCCGGGTGCTCTCGGTGCGTTTCGTGATGGCGACCTGCCCATCCGGCTTGACCTCCAACTCGTAGGTGATCAGATCGACACGCTCCTCCT
>BS_KBA_SWE02_21mDRAFT_10000465_pt1 | contig 15211 bp, 13 predicted proteins | sample BalSeasSWE02_21m_FD_9196 | JGI IMG/M metagenome (IMG submission 9196)
GAGTTTTACCTCGAGATATAATTGTCTGGCTTCCTCCGAGTTATGGTTCTTTAGCTGATAAATATTACCCTGTACTCTATATGCAAGATGGGCAAAATGTCCTTGATCCTTCAACTTCTTCGTTTGGAATTGACTGGCAAATAGATGAAGTAGCAGATAGCCTGATCAAAGCAAATTCAATTCAAGACATCATAATCGTAGGCATTTATAATACACCTGAGCGTGGACTTGAATATAACAATACAAAATTTGGTCATACCTATATAAATTTTATAATAGAAGAGTTAAAGCCCTTTATTGACAAGTCTTATAGGACTCTACCTGATAAAGATAACACTGCTATTTGTGGATCATCTACTGGAGGATTGATTTCCTTTATAATTCTTTGGGAATATCCTGATATCTTCTCAAAAGCTGCTTGTTTATCACCGGCTTTTAAAATACAAAAGATTAATTATGTTGCTCACGTGATGAATTATCTGGGAGCAAAAATGAATATTAAAATTTATATCGATAATGGCGATATTGGTTTGGAGGAGGAACTTCAGCCTGGGATTGATGAAATGATTACTGCGCTTAAAGAAAAAGGTTTCGTTGAAGATAGTGATTTACTTTATTTCAAAGATTCTTCTGCAGAACATAACGAATCTGCCTGGGCTAAAAGAGTTTACAGGTTCCTGGAGTTTTTGTTTCCAATTAAAAAATAAATATTAATTCTTTTTTTCAAAGTGCTGATAATCTTTTGAACTTCTCCATCTGCCGCCCCACTGCCAGCCTCGTTTTACAAATTCGTTTACAAGTTCAGAATCTCTCAATATTGTACCACTAATCCTGGGTTCATATTTGCCCGTTAAAGGATGGATGACTTTTCCTTTAATGTGGGGGTTTTGTACTGGATTAATATCTATAGCCAGTCCGTAAGAGTGAGCTGATAAAACCTTGGAACCTTCTACTTTTCTGTAATTAAATGCAGCAGTATTATTACCATACATGGAAGCTTCATCATCCCAATTAAATTTTACTAAAGGAATCACTTTTGCAATCGGGAATCGTGATTCTTTAATAAAACCAAATATCTCTTGAATATCTTTAACCGCTGTTATATTTATAACTATCTGACCTCTGTGCAGCTTTTCATCAAACGAATAATACTCAACAATAACCAAAGTAAGTTGTTTAAGTATAGAATTAGGTATTTCAATACCGTTTATTGATTCTTCAAATGTGTAATTGCAGTCTATAATTATTTCAGTTTTATCTTGGACTTTATCAATAACACTGTGGTTATTAGTAGTCTGGATAAACAAAAAAATTATTATTAACAAAAATTTCATAGTAAAAATTATCTATGTTTTATTTGAATAAATGAATATATTCGACCCTCAATTTAAAGGAAAATTCATGAAAAGTATTCTTTTCGCACTTTTTAGTGTTATGTTCATTTTTGGCTGTTCTAACAGCCCAGATTCTGTTACTCTTAAATCAGGAGTTAAATTCAATGAAGTAAAAGCTGGAACGGGTGCTGAAGCGAAAAATGGTGACCTTATAGAAATTCATTTCAAAGGTTGGATTGTTAAAGATTCGTCAAACCTTTTTAGTGATTGGTCAGTTGATTCTACCAAAAAAGCTGATCTAATTGCTGATTCTTATGCAATGAATCAGCCAATGAAATTTGTGCTCGGTACCGAATCTTTTATTAAAGGTTCTGAAGAAGGTATCGTTGGAATGAAAACAGGTGGTCAAAGAACGATTATTATCCCTTCAAATTGTGCGTACGGACCTCAGGGGATGGGACCTATTCCTCCTAATTCTAGTATCAAAGTATTAATTGAGTTAGTTAGTACAAAGGAAGCAGTTGTAGCCAAAATGTGGGATGTTGATTCTACATTATTTAAAACCACTGCATCAGGTTTAAGGTACGCAATTATTCAAGAAGGGGAAGGCGAGCTTGTCGGTAAAGAAAAACAAGCCACAGTTCACTATAGCGGATTTTTATTAAACGGAACCAAGTTTGACAGTTCTGTTGAACGCGATGAACCTTTTACTTTTGTAGTTGGTGTTGGTCAAGTTATTCCTGGTTGGGATGAAGGCGTACAAATGAAAAAGGGAAGTAAAGCAAGATTGATCGTTCCATCAGATCTGGCTTATGGTGATCGTGATCTTGGAAAAATACCACCAAACTCAACTTTGATTTTTGATGTTGAAGTTATAGATGCAAAGTAATTCTAAGAACCTATAAAAATTATAATGTCAGGCTTTCCGACTTAACGGACTTAAAGGTCTGACATTATTTATTCTACAAATAATATTTTATTAAACTAACAGCCTGCTGATAATATCCGTTTCCAAATAAATTTAAATGATTAATTACATGATATAGTTTATAAATATTTTCACGAAATTCATATCCATAATCAAATGTGTACTCTTCATTATATGCGGAATAGAATCTTTCATCAAATCCTCCGAATAATTTTGTCATAGCAAGATCAGCCTCACGATGCCCATAATAAACGGCAGGGTCAATCAAACAGGCATTCCCGGTTTCATCTGTAATAAAATTACCGCTCCATAAATCGCCATGTAATAAACTCGGTTTTGGATTACATCCTTTTAATACTACTTCTATTTTATTTACTAATTGAGAAAATACATTGCGTAATTCTTCACCTGCATAACCATTTTTCTCAGCGAGTTTATATTGATAAAATAAACGTTTGCTAAAATAAAATTCATTCCAGTTAACAGCTTCTTTTTTACTTCCAATATTGAGTTGTGGGGTTGAACCGATATAATTGTCCTCATGAAAACCAAATATAGGATTTGTAAACTTATGAAGTTTCGCAAAGTCTCTTCCAAAATCCTCCCAAAATGCTTTGCTTTTTATTTGAGATGTTATGTTTTCAATAATTATAAAGTCATCTGACGCATAAATAACTTTTGGCACCCGAATTACATCTGCTTTGGCTAATTCTCTTAGTCCATTAGCTTCTTTGAAGAACATATCTTTTTCAGAATTATTATTCGTCTTTACAAAAAAGGTTTTCCCGGATTTAGTTTTAATTACTTCCGCATTGCTGATACATCCGCCAGAAACTGAACTTTGAGAAATTATTTTATCTTTAATTACAGCTTCAATGTTATGTATTATTATTTCTCTCAAGATCTTCTTTTATTTTAGTTAAAAGATTTTTTGATCCATCTTCGAGTATATTGATCACAAATTTAAATCCTTTCGAACCACCGTAATATGGGTCAGGAACTTCACTTACATTTTTATCAGAAATAAAACTAGCCATTTTATAAATTTTATTCTGAAATTCATTCTTATTATCCATTCTTGTAATATTAGAATAATTCTCATCATCCATTGTTACTATGTAGTCAAATTCTTCAAAATCTTTTTTCGGATTGAATTGTCGGGCACGACTATTAAGATTATATCCTCGTGCTGATGCATGTCTTCTCATTCGTGCATCCGGTAATTCTCCGGCATGATATCCGATTGTTCCGGCTGAATCTATAGAAATATTATTTTCAAATTTTGCATCCTCAACAAACTTCTTAAATATACCTTCGGCAGCGGGGGAGCGGCAAATGTTTCCCATACATACAAATAAAACTTTAACCATAATTTTCCTTTTATCCTCACGTAAGATCGATGCTTAATATTTTATTTGTCCATAACCTAAATACTGTAAAATGGATTTTTCAAATTTATCTTTCAATAGCTTTAATTCGAAGAAGCGATACTAGATCGAAATATGGATTTTAGTCACATTTAACTAGCTCTCACCATTTATTGTAATAACAATCATTCTGCTGCCACCATAATTCCTATGTTCACAAAGATAAATCCCTTGCCATGTTCCTAGATTTAATCTGCCGTTTGTTATGGGAATAGTAATTGAATTTCCAAGCAGAGAAGTTTTTATATGTGCAGGCATATCATCAGCACCTTCGGATGCATGTTCAAAGTATTTTTTATTCTCGGGGACTATTTCATCAAAATATTTATTCATATCACTTCTAACATCGGGATCAGCATTTTCATTTAATGTTAGTGAGGCTGAAGTATGCTTTAATAGGATATTAAATAACCCGAATTTAATATTCTGAATTTCAGGTATGCAAAACAAAATTTCATCTGTAATTAAATGAAATCCTTTATTGCGGGATTTTAATGTAATTTCTTTTTGTATCCACATATCAAAAATCGCAACGCAGACTTAAGTCTGTGCAACAACGTAAATAAATTATCGAGATCCCAACTCAACCTCAAATGTTAATTCTTCTTCGCCGCGCTTAACTAAAACTTTTACCTTATCGCCGGGAACATAATTTCCTAACGCGTAGGTAAAATCATAAATATTGGAAATCTTTTTCTCGCCAAACTGTGTAATAATATCGCCCGCTTGTAAACCAGCTTTTGCAGCGGGGCTTCCATCTGTAACACCGCCAAGTTTGTAACCATCAACTTCACCTGCAAAATCCGGAACCGTACCAACATAAACTTTTGTACCCGTCATTACCCCTGTGTCTTTTCGTTCAACAGAAATATAATCAGGTCGTGTTTCTGAGTTTACAATTGTTAAAGCAACGTCATAAACAAATTTTAAAACTTTTTCTTGCCCTACAGCATTAATTTTATCTGCATCATCAGATGGCTTGTGATAATCTGAATGGGTTCCAGTAAAGAAAAACAAAACTGGAACTTTTTTCCCATAAAAAGACGAGTGATCACTCGGGCCGAATCCTTCATCATTAAAGGTAAGATTTAAATCGTATTCGTTTTTGTTATCCAGAATATTTTTCCATTTAGATGAAGTACCTGTACCATAAACAATCAAATCATTATTATCATTTAATCTTCCAATCATATCCATATTTATCATTGTTATGTCATTCTCAATTGGGATTGGAAAGTTGTTTACTACATAACTTGATCCAAGCAACCCAAGTTCTTCGCCTGAAAATACAATGAAAATTATTTTTCTTTTAAGCTGATTCTTTATTGAAGAAAACTTCTCTGCTAATTCTAATAATCCCGTTGTGCCCGAAGCATTATCATCCGCACCATTGTGGATTGCAGGTTCACCCATATACAAAGAGTTTTGTCCGCCCCATCCAAGGTGATCAAAGTGTGCCCCAAGTACTAAATATTCGTTCTTAAATTTTTCATTCCCAGGTTCTAGATAAGCTCCAACGTTTATGCTCTTTCCTCTAACTTCATTCACTTCTGTCGATAGAGTTGCTTTAACATTGGGTTCTAGCGAGTATGATTTTGGTGAAACCATCGAATCAATTTGATTCTGCAATTCAAGTAGCGGAATAAAACTTAAATTTTCTCTCTTAACACTAACCGAAGAAATACCGGATATCTTAGTAGCGTTATCATATTTAAAATCAACGAGCACATCCTCTTTATTGTCTTTTGTGTTCACAAAGATAATTCCAATCGCTCCTTTATCTCTTGCAGTTGTAGTTTTATAACGCAGACTTAAATACTGCTCAAATTTAGAATGTGGACTTTTCATATCAGGATGATTTCTGAATACAACTACAATTTTATCTTTAACATCTATGTTTGTATAATCATCATAGTTAAGATCTTCTGCTGCAATCCCATATCCAGCAAAAACAATATTTCCTATTGCTTTAGTGTTGTCAGTAAATCCGAGCGGAGTAAAATCTTTAGAAAGTTCAGCACTTTTTTCGTTCCCATCAACAATAAAAGTTAAAGCACTGTTACCTAATTCAAGCTTTTCCATAAAAGGAAATTCCTGAAAGTAACTTCCGTTAAAAAGCGGTTTTAATCCATAACTTTCAAATTCTTTTTGCAAAAACTCTGCAGCTTTGTATAACGCCGGAGTTCCAGTCATTCTTCCCTCAAGCTCATCAGAAGCAAGGTAATTTATATGTCCCTTTATTTCGCTTGCAGATATTTCCGGATTATTCTGTGCAGATAATATTCCTGTTAACGTGATAATTACTAAAAATATTTTTTTCATTTAATTACTCTTCCTTAAATAGATTTGCGATTTTGCCTGCATATTCAAAATATTTTAAATCTACACTCCTAATTTTTAATTTAGTTATTGTTAGTCCGGTACATGTACAAGATAATATTCTTTGGCAGTTCTGCCAATGGATTTTGCCTCGCTCAATGTCATATGCATTTCATCCGGAGTGTCGTCATCGTGCCCCGCTTCAAGTATTGCTAAATCGGAGCCTTTCGCATGCTTTACCAAATCATCACAATAAGCAGTATCTCCGCCGTAACAAATCTTCATTTCATTGAAAGTAAATTTGAATCCCAACGCTGGTACTTGTCTTGTGGTTATTTTATCAGATAAATATTCTTTATGAATAACAGGAAAAGGTTTTACAAAAACTTTTTTACTCGTAAAGGGTTTGTCACTCTTAATTTCTTTTAAGATTAGCTCATAAGTAATGCTGCTGCCGTAAACTTTTTTAAATGCATTATAAATATGCACAATTTCAATACATCCCTTTGGATAATGAATTATAAGCGGTGTCTGCTTGCCCATCACTCTTAAGTAAGTAAGTAAAGACCATACTCCGCCAACATGATCATGATGACCATGAGTTACAAAAACATCCGAAATATTTAGAATGTCATTAACCTTAAGTTCATTGTTTAGATCGCGCAATATTCCGTCACCCGGGTCTACAATGAAACGTGCGTTATCGGCTTTTAGTAAAATACCTGTTGCAATATTTGGAATAGAACAGAATATTTTTATCGAAAAATTATCTTGTACCCAAGTGATTGGATATTTATTTTTTTTCATTGGTTAAAGGAATATTTATTGATAAGAAATTATTTTCTGTTTGTGCATCCTTTACGATTTTTGCATCTTGCAAATATGTTGAAAGAATAACTGTCCATCTCAAAACCTAATTTATCACTTACCTCTTGTGGAATCTTGCTCAACCGTGCATCAGAAAACTCAACAATTTTTCCACAATCCACACAAATTAAATGATCGTGTGTTTGCCTTTTATAATTGCTTTCATACCTGTTAAGATTATCCCCGAAGTTTCGCTTACTTAAAAGATCACATTGTGCAAGAAGTTCTAATGTATTATACACTGTAGCTCGCGATACTTTAGATTTTAGATTTTTCAATTGGATAAATAAATCATCAGCACCAAAATGACCACTGTGATCAAGTGCTGCATCAAGAACTTCAAACCTTTCCGGGGTTAGTCTGTTCTTACCGTCTTTAAGAAAGGTTCTTAGAATTTCTGCGGCTTTTTCGTTTCTCACTTTTTACTCGCTTCTTACTGCATTAAAATAATTTCACGATACTCTAATATCAAGAATAATTTAATTTTCTTTTTATTGCTTCCTAAAAACTACTTATTATGTCACCTTTAAATAACTAACTATTTGCTTCTTACTTCAAAACCCAACAAACCTTAAAAAATTAACAGTAATCAATGAAAAAATATAGGCTGTTGAAGTAAAAATAATTATCTGCAAAATCGGTATTCTCCATCCACCCGTTTCTTTTTTAGAAACTGCTACTGTGGATAAGCACTGCATCGCAAAAATAAAAAACACAATAAGACCCACAATTGTTGGTACCGTAAATAATGGTTTACCCGTTTCCTCATTAACCGCATCCTTCATCGCAAATAAAATAGACGACTGCAAGTTATCCTCATCTGTTACTTTAAAGATCATTGCCAGAGAACTTACAAATACTTCGCGCGCAGCAAACGCAGCTATCAGCGATACCCCAATCCGCCAATCCATTCCTAAAGGGCTCATAACAGGTTGTATTACTTTTCCCAAATCTGCAGCATATGATGTTGACAATCTTTCTGCTTTTATCAATTGCACAACTTCTTTCTGAGATAACCCTTTGGTATTAACCTCCGGACTATGATTTGGAAAGTAAGTTAAAAACCATATCGCTATTGAAAGTACTAGTATTATTGGTCCAGCTCTATAAATGTACTGTTTTGCGTTTTCAAAAGAATTTCTTATCACATTTTTAATTTTTGGTACCCGGTATGCAGGTAACTCAAGTATAAAAGATGAACTATCAACCGCATTAATTATTTTTTTATTAAATTTATTTATAAATGCCGCTACCACGATCGACCCTAATATACTAGATAGATAGACTACTGCTAATGCAATACCTGCAAGTAAAGCTTTATCTGCAGGAGTTAAAAATGCAATAAGGAGTGTATAGACTGGTAATCTTGCGCTACAGCTCATAAGAGGGATAATAAAAATCGTAAGTAATCGCTCTCGCCTGTTTGATATTGTTCTTGCAGCCAGAATCGCCGGAATTGCACATGCAAAACCCGAAAGCATCGGAACAAACGATTTACCGTTCAATCCGATTTTTGAAAGCGGTTTGTCTATTAACATTGCACCGCGTGCTAAGTAACCGGTGTCTTCCAATAAACCAAGAATCAGAAATAATATTAGTATCTGTGGAAGAAAAACTAAAACAGAGCCTGTTCCGCTTATTATCCCATCTGCTATCAAATTGCTGTACCATGTGTAACCAAAAATTCCCGCTGCTGAAGTTGAAAGATATCCGAATAATTTATCCACAAGATCCATAAATGGGTTAGCTATCCAAAATATGGATGTGAATGTAACAGACATTATCAGGAAAAAGAAAACTAAACCCCATCGCCGGCTTAATAAATATTTATCAATCTTCAATGTTCGGGCATCAGGTCTGTTACTGCCGTATTTTAAAGTTGGATTTAATATCTTAAGTTTTTCATTCGCTTGTAATAAGTTGGAAAAGTTATTATTTCTTATCTCAACAATTACATTCTTTTCTATTCTCTCTATCTCTTTGTAAAGGTTAAGTAGTTTTTCTTTGCTGATATTTTCAAATATTTTATGGGCAACTTTAATTTCATCTATCACATCATCGTTCAGTTTTGGTTTTACACAAGTCAATAGCTTGTCTATTCCACGACCAGTTCTACCATCAACTTTTATTACTCCGCATCCTAATTCTTCTGCTAGTTTATTTTCATCAACTTCAAATCCTTTTTTAGCAAGGATGTCATTCATAGTTAATGCAACTATTATATTAAAACCTGATTCGATTAATTGCTTACAAAGCAAGAGATGACGCGATATTTGGCTTACATCAACCGTGGTTATTAATAAATGTGGTGATCCGAATTCCGGGTGATTATATAAAGAATTTACTGAGATTTCTTCGTCGGGGGAGTTTGGGTTTAAACTTATTATTCCGGGCGAATCTAAAAGATCTGCATCTATTCCAAATTTACTCTGAATTTTACTTGTGGAATATTCTACAGTTGAGCCAGGGTAGTTTACAGTCTTAAAATTTTTTCCGCTTAACTGGTTAAATAATGTTGTTTTACCAGAGTTGGGCGGGCCCACCAATGTAATAAGATGTAACTTCTCATTGGAAGTTGTGCTCATGTTAATATTATGCAGTCAGCTTCGTGTTTTCTTATAGCTATTAAAGTTCCTCTTAGTGAAAATGCTAATGGATCATTAAATGCAGATGAATTTACAAGCTCAATTTCTTGCCCCGGTGTAAATCCTATCTCTAATAATCTCCTGAATGATGGATGTGAATTATCTACATCACTTATTATCGCTCGTTCACCAAAATTTAATTCTGAAGCTGTTTTCATTATTTTTGTTTTTTATTTAGATTTAGTCTATATAAAATTAAACTAACTTTGCTTAACAGTCAAGATATTTTTTATCATTTCTTACAGTAGCGATTAATACCTGAAAAATTTAGCTTGGTAAATAGCGCATTTATTAGTAACCGACGAACAATTAGGCTCAGCACCAAAATCTTTCCAGAAATTACTCACCACTAAATACTACCTCCTACTTATTAACAACTTAAGCTATTTAAAGCTCGGTAATTCTTTCAAAACTTGTAAAATTATTTACACTTGTACAATTTTTACTTATTAATTGATTTCCTCAACTATAGGTAGATATGTAAGGAAAATAACGGAAAACCGTTTTTAGCCTGATTCTACTTCTTACAAATATTAGTTTTTTTTCTATAAAGATGGTTTTAAACGTCAATTTTGTCAGATGGCATTTCGCAACTCCTTACTTTTTTACTTGAATTCAAATTTTTTATAACAGCGTCAATCTTGTCAAATCATGGCACTAATCTTGAAAAAATACCTTTGCAAATAATTCTTTAACAATTTGAAATAATCGGAGAGATACAATGGAGATAGCAAAAATAGCTTTCTTAGAAACCTACACACTTAGTGAAAATGGTGGTGTAATGGGAGCAATTTTGGTAACTGATGCTGAAACAAAACCTTTAGAATTTAGAGTTACCGCACCAATTCGTCCTACAAGTTTCCAAAAAACTTTGTATGGTGATGTTTTACTTGAACATATTCTTGTAGAATTAATTTCAGTTCCACTTCTTAATGCGGTAAATGAACAGATAGATCTTATAGTCGTTAAAGATCCGCTATTCCTAGGTGCTAATAATAAGCAAGGAATCAGAGTAGTTCGTCTTCTTATCGATGAAAAAGAAAAATCAAGAAGCAATACAGTAGTTGAATTGCTTGATACGCCTCTAAATGGTTCTGCAAAGGGTTATGTTGAGACATCTAAAAAGTTTGAAGAGGAACTTAAAGGTATTAAAGAGCGACTTGAAAAAATTGCTGAATCAAGAAATCTTTCTGAACCTTTTGAAAGACTTAAAGCTGCATGTGAACAGGTACAGTTACAGCGTACAAACGATTAATTGTTGTTTATCTAAATGCTCCGTACCGCAAGAACAAAAATTGCTGATAAAGTTTCTAAACTTGAAGTTGCAGAAGATTTCCATTTTACTAAATGGCTTCGTACTCCGCTTATTTATGAAAGTGAAGTAACAGAAATTTATTTTTCAGAGGAAGTAGAAAATTTTCCTGTTGAACAATTAACTGACCCCAACTCACTAAAACTTAAATTCCGGTTGCCTGTTCATAAAATTCCTGAGATAAGGCAAAGTTATTTACTTGATAAACCAAAAGCTTATCTTATCTTCTTCGGACTTGCAAAACCACAGCTATTTACGATGAAGGAAAAGGTTCTTTCTGAACCAGAAATTATAGATCTTAAATCAGCACTTCCACAAGCACCGGAAGTAATTGATCAGTCCTCGATATTCACAACTAAACCCCCTGCATCTTATGATCAGAGTGTTAGTTTTTTTGATATTGCCGTAAAAGAAATTCCATTGCTTATTGCACCTCCAGAAATAACTGATGAACTTGCAAACCTTATTCCTGAAATTTATAATATTGAACTACTTAATGTTGAAAAGTTTGATCAAACATTAGTTAGTACAAAAAATATTGATATAGCTGAAATTCAACTTCCGGTCATAAACAAAATAGATGTACCTGGAATTGATAATATTATTAACAGTAATACGTCAACTTATTCTGTTCCGCTTGAGGAAATACTACAGGCTGATATACAGTTCTATTCTCCATCTTTTGAAATTGCGCATCCTGTATTTAAGGTTAAAATTGATATTCCGAGGACAGTTGTTAAAAAAGTTGTGATCAAGCAGAAAAATCTCGAACCAATAATTATTGATGCTCTCAATGATTCTTCAGTTTCCGAAATTGCTAAAAATAATATTATAGCATTACTATCCTCTTTCCGCGAACTTGATTGGCATGAGTATTCTAAAATTATCAACCCTCTTACAGATTATCAGCTTCAGTCGTCTGAATTTCTTGCATCAAATAATTTTGCTGTTCTAAACGATGAACTTGGTTATGATAAGTTTGATCAGGCATCTGCCGCCCTTGGCTACTTAGCTAAAAAGGGAGGTATCAAATCCGTTCTTCTTATTAGTGATAAATCGAGATTTAATACTTATTGGACTCCTTCACTTAAGGCTTTTGCAAAAGATCTTAAACTCAAAAAAGTTGATCCTGGTACAACCAAAAAAGTAAAAGGGTCATCAGTAATCTGGTTTCTTGATATTAATGATATAGGCAAGACAGAACTTAAAGACTTCGATAAACTTGATCTTGTTTTGTTTGATGAGCTTATAAATATTAAATCTTCAGCTGACCAGGTTAACCAGCTTATAACTAAAATTGAACCAGCCTATATATGGTTCTTAACCGCAATAATTAATGATAAAGCTGTTAAAAAATATTTATCGGAATTCGATTTTACTCAAAAAGTTTCCTTCAGTACATTCGGTAAATCACTGGTAGATTTATATGGCGATGAACCCGAAACAACTGTTAAAGATATCTGGCTTGAACTTGATGAGATGCAGCTATTCGAATATTCCGAAGCTCTAACTCAATCTAGGGAAGAACTTAAATCTCTTTTTGAAAGTCTTAATCCATTAAAATTTCAATCTAATATTTTCACAATAATACATAAGCTAAAACAAATACTAAATTTTTCATCATTCCGTAATATAAGCCCTAAAGCAAATTTGTTAATCGAGCAGGTTGAGGCTATCGCAAAAAATAAAAAGAAGGCTATGGTCTTTACTCAGTATGATGAAAACGGAATGAAGAAAATTGAAAAAGCTCTTGAAATGAATAATATTAAATTCGTTATTGGCAGAAACGGAATGTCTGCTGAGGAGCTTAAGCAAACCATCGCTTCATTTTATGATCGCCGTGAAATTACGGTATTACTTACCAATCTAAAACCATCTCGAATAGATATTAATCTTAGTAAGGTTCCATATATCTTTAACTTCGATCAATGGTGGAATCCGATTACGCAGTGGCAGAATGATGATGAAATTGGTATTTCAGATATTGTTCACTCACCTGTGGTGGTTTATAATTATCACATTAAAAATACTTTTGAAGAAGAACTAGACAAGCTTATGGACGAAAGAGGGCTTAATAATAGGTACCTCTTTGATAATCTGAAAAGTGAAACGGTGTCTGAACTTATTACTTCGGATGATTGGCTTTTTATCTTCGGTATGAATGATCAGTTTAAGAAAATGCTTAATAGCGAAAGAACAAAACTTATTAAACAACTTCAAACAATTGACCTTATTGTCTACAAATCGTTAATGAAATATCTTTTCAGCTTCCTCGGATATCGTGATATAAGCATTATGGATATTGATGATGATCCAATGTTCTACATAATCGGTACTGCTCGTAAAGGCACCACACCTGTTAGTCTACATGGTAAATGCTTGCTAACTACAGATGTTAAGAAAGAGGACTATGAAGAAGTTATCCACTTTAAACCATCCGCTAACGAGATCAAAAGAAAATTTGTTATTACCAATGGCGAATTTGCCGAAAGAATTAAAAACGGGACAACTTATATCGATTGCAATGATCTTGCAAACTTCATAGTCACTTTAGGTCTGAAAGCTCACCTAGTTTCCAAGAAAGGTAATTAGTACAACTTATAATATAGTAATCTGCAAAAGTTATTGGTGTCAGAAGAAAAACAGACCAATCACCAAGTTTAACCATCCTCACCTTAATAGATCAATTGTATGAGCAGTATCATATCCAAGCCTCTATCCAGGATTAAGCTGGGAGCAGCAATAAAACAAATCTTCTATAATTATTATTTAATTGGAGGGATGCAAAATGGGCTATGACTCGAATAAATTATGAGGATGTCAGATCATAAATTTATCATATTAAATACAATAATTAAAATTAGTAATTATAGTAATTAAAATAAGTTAAGGATAATTACTAATCACTTACAACAGCACCATTATTAAGAAAATAATTTTTTCCTGATTTCTCACAAAAAGCTTTACCACTTTCATCAAACTTTAATCTTTTACCAGCTTCAGATACCCATCCAACTACTCGTCCCGGTGTCCCAATAACTAATGCATAATCAGGTACATCTTTAGTAACAACAGAGCCTGCTCCGATCATACAATGCTTACCTAAGGTATTGCCACAAACTATAGTAGCATTTGCTCCGATAGATGCCCCTTCTTTAACCAGAGTTTTGATATAGAACTGAGCTCCAACCTGCGGGTACTTACATTTTGGATCCAGGATATTTGTAAATACCATTGATGGACCACAGAATACATAATCTTCTAATGTAACGCCTTCATAGATAGAGACATTATTCTGTACTTTGCAGTAATTACCAATGGTAACATTGTTTCCAACATTTACATTCTGCCCAAATACACATTTCTTACCTATCTTTGATCCGCTTTGAATGTGTGAGAAGTGCCAGACTTTAGTTCCTTCACCAATCTCAACATCATCATCAACTACTGCGTATTCATTAACATAATAATTAAGCTTTTCACTCATATATAATTCTCCAGTTCATTTTATTATTTATCAATATCATCCACTCTGATTGCAATTATTTTATAAGCATTGGATGGAAAAGTTCATTTACCTTTGTAACAGGTAAATGTCTGATATCATACGCAGCTTCAATAGATGGTCTTGCTACCTCAATACCAAATCCACTGCCTAAAATAATATCCTCATAAATCTTTTTATGTAAAGCAGTAAACCCATTTGTAAATTCTAATTCTTTCCCGTCAATTGTTATAGACCTGTGAGTAGAACTACTGTTTTCGACTGCTTCTTTAGGAAGATCTTTACCATCAATCGATAAAAACCATTTTACATTAGCATTCTGCAGTTCTATAAATCCTGCTGCTTTACCAGGTTCCCTTAAGAAAAGATGATTCTTCTGAACTCCCCCAAACATCCACATCAGCATATCAAAAAAGTGAATACCGATGTTTGTTGCAACTCCTCCGGAGACTTCTTCTCTTCCTTTCCACGAATAATTATACCAGGGTCCACGTGAAGTAATGTAACTTAATACTACATCGTGTTTTGTCTTTTTATTTTTCTTTTTCTCAAGCTCTTCTTTTACTTTAACTAAAGCAGGGTGCACACGCAATTGAAGGACTGAATAAACTTTTTTACCCGTTTCCACCTCAATTTCCTGTAGTTGATCAAGATTCCAGGGATTTAACACTAAGGGTTTTTCGCATATTGCATCAGCACCTACACGTAGTGCTAATCTTATATGTGCATCGTGCAAATTATTAGGTGAACAGATGGATAAATAGTCAGCTTTTTCATCTGAATGGGTTCTTCTAAGTTTTTCAAGGTGTCTGTCGAATCTCTCGAACTCGGTAAAGAAACTTGCTTTAGGGAAAAAACTATCAAGTATTCCTAC
>BS_KBA_SWE02_21mDRAFT_10000466_pt1 | contig 15202 bp, 20 predicted proteins | sample BalSeasSWE02_21m_FD_9196 | JGI IMG/M metagenome (IMG submission 9196)
CCATTTCGTACTAGCTGGTTTTCATACTTCTGCAGCTTGATTGTGCTTTCAAAAACTTCTGCTTCCCTTTTTGTCCTAAAAGTTCTTTTTAACCTGGTACCTGTCTGGTCTCTTGTATTAACTAAATAATTCCCATTCTTTTTTTGTTTAATTGCCATCTTATACTCCTTCTGTTATTATTCTTGCTAGTTCAACTATGTTAATTAAAGGTTTGTCCCCTAAATATGTAGCTTTAATCTTTCCTGATTTTATTCTTCGCCTAATAAATTCATCCCCCACTGTCAATTGATCTGCTGCTTCATCAAGTGAGAATAAAGTTTTGTTAGGGTTATTTTTGGAAAGCACTTCAAGCGTAATTCTAAAAGCATCTTCAACTTCATTTTCTATATGATTATCCAATGTATCAACACAGGAAGAAGCTATGATAGACCTCTTCCCTGTTGATTTTGGAACTTTGTAGTTATCAAAGTTGATTAGCTGGCTCATATATTATTCTTATACCTAAGTATTAACTTTTATCCTGTTTATCATAATTATCCTATAGTTTCCGAGGAAATGGTTCCCAAGGGAAGAATATTAGTCCCTGAGTATCTAGTGACAATAAGAGTATTTTGTTAATTTCATTTCCTTCTTCATCTGAAGCCATTAATAAAGGCTCATCATCATTAAGAAACTCAAGCAAGTAAACTGTCTGCTCTTTCAATTGGCGGTTTACTGTTTAAGTCGCCAATATTGTGAAGGTAGAGATTCATCAAACAAAGTCTTGCAGTGTTAGGGACGATTTCCCATCCGGCAAATGTTTTGAACTTAAGAAATTCTTTTTCTGATTTATCTAACTTAAATTTCTTCTCATCCGAAATAAAATCATAAACTGCAAGAAAGAATCCGCCTGTCCCACAGGCAGGATCAGCTATTGTTTTCTTTGGTTCCGGTCTTATACATTCTACCATTGCTTTAATAAGAACACGCGGAGTAAAATACTGACCCGCACCTGACTTTGTATCCTCAGCATTTTTCTCTAGCAGACCCTCATAAATCTCACCCTTAACATCCGCACCTAGTATTACCCAGTTTTCATCATCAATCAATTGAATAAGTTTGTACAGCTTTGCTGGATCCTGGATTTTATTCTGAGCCTTAAAGAATATCTCACCTATCATTCCTTTTTCTTTCCCAAGCTCATTAAGAATTTTTATGTAATGTGCTTCAAGTTCTGCACCGCTTTTGTTTTGCAGACTTTCCCAATTTAGTTTTTTAGGAATCTGAATATCTCTGTTATATGGCGGCTTTGAATACTCATCTGCCATTTTAAGAAAGAGAAGATATGTAAGTTGTTCTACATAATCTCCGTAGCTTACTCCATCATCCCTTAATGTGTTACAGTAATTCCAAACTCTCTGAACAATTGATGCTGTTGTCATTATTTATCTCTAAAAAGATTTAAATATTCAGTGAATTCAAATTCACGATTCCTCTTCCAGCCGGTTTTTTCATCCAGGATTCCTAATCTTTCAAAATCCGAGAGCAAAGAGTTTACAGTTGGAAGGGATACTTTTAATTCATCCTGAACATCCTGAGCAGTTACAACTGGTTTTCTGAAAAGATATTTCAGTAAAGATTTTGCTGTTGGCAGTTTCTTACCAAGCTTAATTAATTTCTTATCCTCTATTTGCTCTTTAAGCTTTAGAATAGCTTTAAATGTATCAATTCCCTTATCACTTGTTTCAATTATTCCAACAAGATAAAACTTAATCCACTGAAGCATGTCATTTTTTAATCTGACCTGATTAAGGTTATCATAATAAAGCTGACGATGCTTTTCAATATAGTCAGATAAATAAAGTGACGGTTTTGTAAGTAAACCGGAACTAACCAGAAAAAGTGTAATTAATAATCTTCCGATTCTTCCATTACCATCAAGAAACGGATGTATGGTTTCAAACTGATAGTGAGCAATACCTGCTCTTATAAGAACCGGAACATCTATCTGATCATTATGTAAAAAGTTTTCAAGATCACTCATAAGCTCATTTACTTCTGTGTGAACAGGAGGGATATATGTTGCATCTTTTAGTGTAGCTCCACCAATCCAGTTTTGGCTTGTTCTGAATTCACCGGGATTTCTTTGCTCACCTCTTACACCACTTATTAAAATTTTATGTGCTTCTTTTAATAATCTTGTAGAGAGTGGCAGAGTTTTTAATTTGCTTATTGAAGTATTCATTGCTTCAATATAATTGTGGACTTCCTGCCAGTCATCTTTTCTCTCAGGAGCTATTTCAGATTCTTTTTTTAATGCTTCTTCAATTTCAGTCTGTGTTCCTTCTATTTTACTTGATTTCATTGCTTCTTTTGCTACATGCATTTCAATATAAATATCAGTATCCGGTACGTGCAGCGAAAAGGCATCTAAAGCACCAAGCTTTCTGTTTGCTTCTGCCAGCAATGTATTTATTTTTCCATCTTCCCAGATCCAGGAGTCGTTTATCTTTGTCGGGGAGAAACTCTTATATTGGTGTTGCTGCAAATACTTGCCGCTTTCAAAAGCTTCAATTTTCATAGATTTTAGCACTTTCCCTTTAATTATAAATATTTATAATTAAATATAATACATTTTCTTTAATTATGATAATTCTTAATTAAATTTAATACTCTTTCTTTAATTATAAAATATTATACTTAAACTTGTTTAATTATATACCAACTCTATACCAACTCTATCTAATAAATAAAAGCGATTCGCCAACTTCCAAACTCTCTGAACTATTGATGCTGTTGTCATAAAAATTAATTAAGATTTTGAAGATTAATTACAAGTCTTTGTTTTAATAATTTTAACCGCTTTTTTTCCTTATGAGGTATTGTTCTGTAAAACTTTAAGAATAACTTATCAAAATTAACGTGCTTAAAGAAATCGATTCGTTCTTGCCTTTTACCATCAATTTTATTATTCAATCTGTAGAATTGATTGAACCATTTAAAGACAAGAATTGTAATGTCATCGATTGGTTTTAATTGTTTCCCATATTTTTTTCTCCTTTGATCCTAATTTAATAATTGGATCTCTTTTTTGGGGGCAGGTCATTAATTACATCTTTTCAAAAAGTTCTTCTAAATGTCTTCTATCTTAAAAACTGTGTTTCTGATATTTGTTAAACTATTTTCTTAACATCTATATAATATTAGCAAAGCGGTGCTCAATTAATTTCATCATTCCATAAACCTTTACTTTCTTGGAAAGCATCGCACCAGCCACAGCACTCATTTTTCAGATGGATTTGATCTTACTGTGGACATNNAGGTNACTATTGGAGTAGGTACTCTTTCAATTTATCATAAGCAATCTGATGTTTCTTAGTTTCCATTTTTTCTAAGTTCATTAACTTCCACTTTACAGANGGATAATTTTCAATTCCATCGATACCGGACAACTTCCACTCAGGTTTCTTATTCTTGAATGATAGTATAAAACTTTTCTGTTCATCAGTTAATGAAGTTTTTATCTTTGATATTAAATCACTTCTTACAGATATCAAGTCTTCAAGCTTAACCTCATCAGAAGTCATTCCTGCAAATTCATTCTCAAATAACTTTGATATATCCTGCAATCCTGGATTAAGCACCTCAACTATCGGTCTTGGATGACTTATCAAATAAAACACAAATGCTTTAACTATGCCGACTGTGATCCCTTCATTCTCTATTAGCAGTTTAACATCAAACAAATCTCTTGGATGTTGTCTATCAAGTGCAGCACAAATCTTTCCACCATATAGATCCTCAATCGAGAGAGTATTAATTGAAGTTGTCAGTTCAAATTTTTCTTCTGCCTTTGCACATAGCTTTTTATTAACAACTGGGAGTACGGTTCCTCTTATAATTGTATTAGGTTCTACCTTTACTGTCGCACCATCCAGATAAAGAATTAATCCATATATTTTTTTATCATTAATTTTTTGTGTGATCTCAATTTTTGGAAAAATTCTTTTAAGCCTTACCTCAATGCTTGCTAATCTATCACTGATATCAACAAGCGATAATTCACGTCCCTTGATTGGCAAATATGTTAAATCTATATCAACAGATAGTCTTGGGAAATCCCTCCAGAAAAAGTTTATCGCAGTTCCGCCCTTAAGTGCAAATACTTCTTCACGGGTTATATGAGGCAACACCCTTATTAATAGCTCAGCTTGTTTTAAATATCTTTCATTCTGCATATTCCCTCGGTACAGTTATATGGTACTTCTTATCCAACACACCATTTTGTACGACTACTCTTTTACCACTGCCTAAATTTAACTTTGTAGAATCTAATTCTTTTAACCACGAGTGCTCACTCTTCTCTGCCATATACAAAAATAATCTTTTCACTTTTACAGAGTTACATTTTTCTAATAAACCTTGAACAAGATTTGGCCTTAGCGTTGTTAGTCCTTCCATTATTTTCATAGCCTCATCAAAAGACTGCCCTTTTGGTACAAGATGCAGCATTTCCATTGATGCCATTTCTGGTATAGAAACTTTTATCTTTACATTTTGCATTTCAGTATCTGTTAAATATTTTTTTATATCATCACCAAACAATTTAGTTTGTATATAACTTACCCTAACTTTCCAATCCTGATCAACGAACCATTTGGGTAAGTTCTCATTTATATTGCCATACAGTTGTATGTTAGAATATTTTTCTGATAGATAATGTGCATAACCTTTTATTTCCAAGGCCGTTTTACCGCCTGGATGTATGCTAACGTTTTTCTGGTCCTGCAGCGCACTTATAGCACCAAACCATTCAACATTATCACCAGTCAGCTTGTATACCCCATAACCAATCGATTTTAACCATCCACCTTTAACATATATTCTTATTAAATCAGGGGTATAACCTCTTTTTGTCAGCTCTGAAGAAAGCTTTACGCTTCCTTTTGGCCAGTCACTTATTAGTTGGTTTATTTTACTCATTGACAATGGATTTATTATCTATTTTTGATAATTATTTTAAACTGATTTTTTTTTGGTTTAATAAAATAGATAAGAATAGATTAATAATCAATTCTTACGGGAGTAATTAAACCAAAGATATAAATATTCTATGAATAGCACTTTGTAGAACATATACTCAAAAAACACTTGATAAATGTCTTCAAAAGACAAGGGATGGATTCATCAATTATTGTGGAACCCGTAGGTCACAAACTCAAAAGTACTTAAAATTCATTCAAAAGTTTAGTCAGAAGGCCGAGGTAAGTAATTGGCAGGTATAGTTAATATAATGGGTCATAACCCGAAGGTTGTAGGTTCAATTTGCCGCAGTGAACTGCCCCCGCTACTAAAAGCAAATGGCCAATATAGTGACTGGAGTTTTTGTTTTGATAATACTGCAATTATATAATATAAAATACTTTAGTTAACGAGATCTACTGGAAATTTATATTCAGAAAATAAGAAGTTTCATCCGGTTTAGGCATCATTGATTGGATAGTATAAACTTCTCCGGGTATAAGTTCAACCGTCCCTGCAATATTAAATTTACTCAATAAATCTTCTTGAGTTGCCAGATAGTCTGGTCCTGAATTATAATGATATATAAACAAATTTAAAGTATAATAAGAATGATAGACGCTGTCTAACGGGATACTTTCATCTGGTTTGAGCGTGAGGGTTATATCGCCAGAATTATTTAAATATTTTTTATGGACTGTAAGTTGTACAATAGACATTCCATCATCACTTATTTTACCGATGAAATCTTCTGTGTAATTATTTGTTAAAGTATAAGTGGAACTAAAATTTCTTCCATCCCATTGAACATCCATTATTTCTGAATAAATTTCCAATATAGTGCCTGTGGTTGATTGGTCGGGCTTAAGTAATTCAAGATAAATGTGCCCTGAAATGATAAGCCTGAATGGGTCTTCCAGAAAAGATTCTAAAGGAATTCCGACATACAAATTTGTTTTGTTTGATTCCTTCCCGTCATATATTAATGATACTTCCTTCATCCCAGACGAAAAGATAAAGTACAGGAACTTGTTTGCCAGTCCTATGAAAAGTTTATCCGTGATACAGCTGCGTATAAAGAAATTAAGAAGCAGGAATACAAATGCTTCATCACTCAACGTGCTAAAGAAGTAGATCAGAGATCTATTTGCAAAGCAGGCTATGGTGGAACTTCAACCATCGATGTGTTATCATTCTACAGAAGAAGACCAGACGTTGATACAGAAATTGTTGAGTTCGATGAATGGATGACTAACAAACCGTGGAAGAAAGAAGAAGTCGAATCGCAGCTATCATTCAATATAGATTTCAAAGACTGGCAACAAACTCTCACCAAACAGCAGAAAAATATTCTGTCACATCTAATGCAAGGATATAAAGCAAAAGATATTTCCGATATCCTCCAGCTTAATTACAATTCTATAAGACAAATCATAAAACACCTAAAACAATTGTTCCTGGAATATTTTCGTCTTGAAGAATTCGCATATCCTTAATCGCATTAGCGGTTGAGGATTTTTAGATTAAAAAATTGGAGAGATCGATGAAACAGTTTTTGCTCGAAGTGTTGCAGCTTGTTTGTAAGATACTACGCAAGAAATGAAAAAGGAGCGGTTGCTCCTTTAGCTTGAAAATTTGGCGGAGGCGTTGAGGCGCGGGTTATGCGGTTTATTATTTATTACACTTTTTATTGTATTATAATTAACAAATATAATTTGTAAGTGATCATCTGGTTTACGTGATCTTTAACAATTCTAGATTAGGAAGGGAATTACACGCTTTGTCTTGCGTGAGTACTCAGTGTATTCTGGAAACCGTGCGCTGAGAAACTGCTCTTCGGATAGAATTCGGACTATTATTACGAATGTAACAAACAATCCAATAATACAATTTACATAAGACAAATGACCAAAAATGCCTGACCAGATGATAAGTAGTGCTGATGTGTACATCGGATGTCTAATATACTTATACGGTCCAGTTTCAATAAGTGGTCCTTCAAAAGGTTCAGCGTGTATATTGAACTGTCCTTTCTTAAAACTTCGTCTAGCCCATATACTTAAAAGAATAGCTATTAGCTGTCCTACAATGACAAGCGGAGAAGTGGACAACAGATTTTCCGAAATCAATAAATACAGAATTGATATAATTACAATTAACAGAGCAAATTTAGAAATCAATTTCATATGATTAAGTCTCCTTTAGGTTAAATATACTGCTTAATGGTCTTGCGCCTGACCAGCCGTAGCGAGTAAGCAATAATTAAAATCTATTTTTTTATATATGCGTTTAGACCAACTACTACAGGTTTGCCATCAATTACACAATCCGTAGTTACGTTGCCGTGCGTTGTTGCAACCACTAACGTTTTGCAGCTACAAGAAGTTGGCGATTTCGGAGTACAAAACTGTCTGCCAGCACTGAACTTGATACGAAGCACAAAAGTTTATTTAACCACTGAACCGCCAATTTCTTGTAGGTGCTGTTAGCTGCTGGCATTTTTCACAAGGTTTCGCAAATCATTAAATCTACTTCTTGTTTGTAAGCTTTTTTACGAAGGTCATTCAGTGCATTAAACTCTTCACTTGCCAACATATCTTTTATAGATTGTCCTGTTGGAAATTCAAAAACGGCAATTGCTTTTATACCTCCTTGTCCCATAATTTGCTCGCTTGTTTTCCATCGTTGCATTCCATTTCCACCAAACTTTGTAAAAATTCCAATGATTTGTGAAATATAGGATTGAAAACTTGCTAAATCGTTTGTGTTTGGTATGGCGTTAACTATTAAGAATGTTTTATTTTCTGACATCTCTACTTATTTAAGTTTTTCTTCACTTCCAATAATTTTACTTCCTCTACTGGCAGAACTGTCTTTTCTGTAACTTTTACACCTGTCTCGGTATGGAGTTTGTAGCCAGCCATTATGGATTTCCAAGTTTTTGTGAATTTCTTACGCCCCATCATTCCGTTCATCATTCCAAAAAACCCATTCGTCATTGAGTATTTGAGTGTAGCTTTTACTATCGTCTTATTGCCGTTTTCAGAAAAATAAAAGTCACCTCCCATTGTTTTTAAACCACTAATATTTTCGATAAGGATGGCATCCAAGGAAATAAAACTTTTATCTTTCCATTCGATTACTTGTTCTTCAACAACTGCATTTTTACCTATAGATTTTGCCATAAGCATATGACGGATAGCACCAACACCTCGTTTTGTGTCGGAAGCGTAATAAGAACTATCCACTGTGGGACTATTTAGGTAAATACCTGCTACATCAGAAAAGTTTTTCCAAACATCTTCCAAAGGTTTGTCGATTACAAATTCTACGGTAATTTCAGTTGCACTTTTGCCTAGTTTTTTCTTCATCTTTTTTAGTTTACTTTTTTAACAATTGACGTGTCTAACTTTGTTTTCTCATTCACAATTGTACCTGTTTCGATATACAATTTGTGTCCAGCCATTATACCGTCTACTAATTTGGCATTCATATTTTTCATCATTAGACTGTTCATCACATCGAAAAAACCGTTTTTCATTGAGTAAGTCATAGTGCTGGATAATATGGTTTTACCATCATTCTGTCTAATAGCCAAGTCTAAAGCCATAGTATCAATTCCTGGCATTTTTTTAAGCTCCGCCACTTCAATTTTTATGTTTTTGCCTTCATTCCATTCGGTTACTTTTTCTTCGGCACTTGCTCCCATCATTGTAAAATCACAATGTCGAGTTGCCCCAACTCCTTCTTTTTGGGTAGAAGTAATAAATGATTTACTTACCGCAGGATGTCCGTGGCAAATGTTACCAAAGTCAGCTAAGGCTTTCCAAACTTTGTCCTTTGATTGATTGATTTCAATCTCTCTTTTGATAGTTGTGAGTTTTCCCATTTTTATTTATTTGTTTTTAAATTGTTGAATAATAGTTTCATTGTATTGATGCTTTGTTGATGGTCTTTAGAGCTTTTGGCTCTTGTAAGTGATCCATAAAACGTAGAATGAAAGAGTTCTGTAATTTGTCTGGCGTTCCATTCTGAATTCAATTCATTATTTTGTTGAGCTTCCATTACGGTGGGTTCTATGGTATCTATAAATTCATCAAATGCTTGAGTAGAAGCTAATCCAACCTTTTCATTTGCAGACCCTAATTCAGACATAATGTTGTTAATAAAACAACCCATAAAATTTACTTTAGGCTGTACTTCAAGCATATTGATATAAAATTGAAGTAGTCGTTCATATGCAGTTTGTGTGTTACTTGGTTGAAGTTTTGTCTTTATTCGGTTCACATTGTTTTTTGCATAAAGCAAAATGGCTTCAATCAAAAACTGCTCTTTGCTTTTAAATGCGTTATAAAACGCCCCTTTGGTCATTCCTGTTACTTTACATATCTCGTCAATACCAAGGCTGTTATAGCCTTTGTTGCAAAACATACCAAGTCCTGTTTTTAATACATTTTCTCTGTCGTGTTTTATATTCATTTTTGAACTTTGATTAATTGACGGTGCAAATATATAAAAACAGAACGGTCTGTACAAATAAAAGTACAATTATTTTTTGATTTGGGTTTTAGCTTAGATTTTTAGTGGTCTTGTGGAGTCTGCAATGCTTGCAGCTAACTCGTTTATAGGTCTCACAAAACCAGACATATACGACCACTATTAGCCGTATAGGTCTCATAAAAGTGAGGCTTTATTTTTCCAAACTTAAATAATTTTTCTTTATAAATCATCAAATGAAAATAATTTTTTTAGACGTTGACGGAGTTATGAACTCTGAGGTATATCACAGAACCCTTAATACAAAAAAGAAGGGCTGGAGACGTTTTGATCCTGAAGCTGTTAAGATGATAATGAAACTTGTTGAAGAATTTAACGCAAAGATTGTAATTTCCTCTTTATGGAGATTTGTTGCCAAGAAAGAATTAGTCATAGAACTTAAAGCTAGCGGATTAGTTAATTTTTTACATCCAGATTGGAAAACACCAATTATAGAACCTGGGCATAGGGGCAAAGAAATTAAAATGTGGCTTGACGAGCATCCTGATATAAAAGATTTTGTGATACTTGATGATGACAGTGATGTACTGGATGAGCATAAAAATAGATTTGTAAAAACTGATTATTACGATGGTATGCAAGCGGAACATTATTACAAGGCGATGGAGATTCTAGGGGGAGACAAACTGGATTAGTCTTACCAATCATCCTTATTCATTATATATATTTTAAGAGTAATTCAGAGAAGTTTATGATAATCACTAAGATCAATGTTAGGATTTGAAAGAGGATCAAGGTTTTCTTGCGAGAAAAGGTTATTAATAAGTGCCATGTTCAAACTCTCAAAAGTTTATAAATACTATTTAATCTATGTCAATCCTCATAATGTTAATTCTGTCGTATATTATCATTCCAATATTTGAGCAACTTGAATATTTGAGGATCGCTTAAATTATAATCTATGTGCTTTGCATTAATCGCTGTTACGAAAAGTAAAGCAGCAATAGCAGCATTTGTGTGGGCTCCATCAATGATTCTATCCCCGCTAGCGTTATTTCTTTCTAACCCGTACAAAAAAAGTGTCGGGTCTTCTTGGATTGGTTCAATGGTATCATAACTACCATCTTTGTATTCTATAAAAATTCTTGAAACAGATGCTTTTTCCATTATGTTACAATCCTTCTATTTGGGCTAACTTTAACACAATACTTAATTGAGTAATTTTATTTCTCAGCCAACGGCAACTGCTATCATTGTTACTAGCCCTAAAGGAGCTGATGATCTCAGTACATCAAATATTTTTTACTATTTTCTTGCCAGCCTGCCTGGTTTGAATAATCTACAAAATATATTTTTAAATCAGACTGATTTTCATAATCAACAAAATAAATCTTTTTATCTGCCTGGTTCGCATATTCCGTAAAGAACCACTTCCCTTCATTACCTTTTGCCTGATTTGCGTACTTGACGATGTAAACCTTTAAATCGGCCTGGTTTGCATACTCTACGACAAAGACTTTTAAGTCAGCCTGATTACTGTATTCAACAGAATAAACTTTTTGTCCAAAGGAAGTGTTCATAATTATAAAAGCGAAAAAGATTAATATTTTTTTCATTTAATTAATTTTTGTTTTGCAATTTCCCCAACTTTACTAAGATATTCATTTGTAACACCCTGTGAAGGCTGTGGGATAAGCATATATAGAATATTATCAGCTTCTTTATAAAAAAGTTTTTTACCTTTTGCAATTCGTGTTTGTTTAAACCCAACTCCGCTTATCTGCTCAAAATTACTCTGGTATTTGAAGCCATAGAATATTATTAGTTTAGGTTTATAAGATTTTATTAGACGTTTTATTTTCAAAACCCTTACAGGTAAATACTTTGCTTCATATTCTTCCCGGGTATTTATGAAATTCGAATAAAATTTTTCCCATTTACCTGCAGTATTATTAGGAGATGGCAATGGCAATAATTCAATTAAACAGTGATCAGAACTCTTGCGGCCGAGTTTTTCGCTTTGATATTTTTTTACATTCTCAACAGAAAAATCTTTTTTTCCTTTAAGAGCAAAGAGAACCTTTATCAAACCACCCCAAGTTTTTTGATACTTTATCTTACCAAGAAAAAGTTCTGAATAATGACTTTTATCGAGCTGCAGATGTGATTCTCTTACATCATCAATAGCCGGGCTTCCTCTCTTAACCCAAACATCAAAGAATTTTTTAACAAGTTCTTCAGAATCCGGCGCTCCGGGTTCCATACCTATAAACCAAACGGGGGCTTTGATGTTTCCATATCCTAGAAAAGTTTCTGAGAATTCAGTGAGTAATTTTTTATTTAATAAAGCCATAATAATATTTTCCAATCACTTTTATTCAACTTTGCATAATCATCCAGTTCTAGATCATAGCCATATATTAGAGGAAATGAAATATGCTCTAATTGAAAAAATGATTGCAAGTATTACAGAAATACTTGCCAGGTTTTGGACCATTAGGAATGAGCTTGAATTTTGTTGTCGCAGCACCAATGTGGATTGTCCGCCCAATGAGACCACATTGAACGTTGGCTGTGTTTGTTGAACCACAATGACGGCATACAGGAAGACTAGCCTCCTCAAAATATTGTATACTGAGATTAATTCCAGGATAGATCTCTTCCATTCTATCTAGTCCTTGTTTGTCTATCTTCAACATCACTTCCACCCTTTTATCTGACAACGGCGTGCCTAACCCGCCGCCAAGAACAAGGATGCCGAGCTAAAACACAAACGCCGATGATTAAGCTAACTTCACTTAACTTTGAAAGTAAACAACAACCAGAAAATTCCCTCAGAATTTTCAGAGTAAGGGATGACAAGAATTACTTACAGTCAATGTTAAGGTTATTTTTTATTTATTCAACCCTATTGCCATTTTATAGGCCATTGCAGCATCGGGAAACGGTGTTAAGGTATCTAATAAAATATTGTAAGTCCCTTTTTCAGAGAGTTCATCGGCAACTTTTTTAATTAAAGCTAAAGTAGCTTTCATTAAACCTGAACCCAAGCTTAAACGGGCAACACCTAAATCCTGCAGTTCACTAACGGATAGAGGTAATCCTACCCCAATCGTAGGGTTTGAAAGAATATTTATTGGAGCCTTAATTTCCTTCACCAATGTTGAAATCGTTTCTTTTTCCCATACAGGTTGTACGAATACGCAATCGGCACCAGCTTCCCGGTATTTATTGCCGCGCTTAATTGATTCAGATAATTTTTCTCGTGGCGAACCTGACGAAGTATAAAATGAATCCGTTCTTGCATTAATTACTAAATGAAAGCCCAGTGAATCTGATAATGCCCGAATGGCGGATATTCTTTCACAAAATTCCATTTCGTCAATTAATATTGGATTTAAATCAATACTGTCTTCAATGTTTATTCCAACAATTCCTGTTGCGATTATCTTTTTAACAGAATCAATTATTTCATTTAAATTATTTCCATATCCGGCTTCTATGTCCACAGTTACCGGAACTTGTACACCATTTACGATTCCAGTTATAACTTCAATCATTTCTGACAATTGTATTACCTGACAGTCAGGATACCCTAAAGAGGCAGCTATTCCCATACTAGTTGTTGCGATTGCTTTATAGCCACTTGCTTCTATTAATCTAGAACTTCCGATGTCCCACGAGTTTAACAGAACCAGAATTTCTTTGTCTTGATGATATTTCAAGAACAGTTCGGCTTTTTCTTTTTGAATATTTGAAACCATAATATGGTCCTTTTTAATGTTTAATATAAATTATATTTAGATTATACTTACCTTGATACTAAGCTTATAACGGAGTTTCCGCTAACCGGCAGCCCAAAACAAGTGCGACAAACTAAAACACAAATGCCGATGATTAAGCCGTAGGTGCTTAAATTGCGTCAGCAAAGCACCGAAGGCAAGTTAATTAATTAGTCCGCCGCGGCGGAGAACACTTAGAATAAAATGCCAAACAAAAATAACACGCCAATAATTATAAAACCGCCGAACTAAAATGGCGGTCGGGTGGAAAAGCTGGTTAGGTTGTATATGTCTATTATCTTAATTCTAATTCAGTTTCCAATAAATAGCAAAATAAAATACGATAGCTCATTTCTTGACATTCTAGTTTGATGGGATGACACCGAGTTGCTGCATTAGACTATAGAAATCGGCTTCAAGCCACCATTCGATCTGCTTTCCGTTTTCAAACCTGATTATATAGATCCCATTGAAAGAAATCTGCTTATTTGTTGCGGGGATACCCATATAGTCACCTGTGTGTGTAGCTTGCAACGTCCAACGTGCAACCACTTTATCACCTTCTGCAATTAAATCATGTACCGTATAACGTTTGTCAGGGAAGGCTGACCCCAAAACGGTCATTAATTGTTTCATTCCATCATGCCCCTTTATGTCCTGACCTCCGGGTCCATGCCATACACAATTTGGAGCGTAGCACTCGTCAATCAGATTCTCGTCACCCTTAAGCTCCCACCTTTTGAATTCGTTACGTACGAGTTCTTTGTAGTTTTCTAATGACATTTTTCTCTCCTTTAAATAATTTTACTCTGTTAATTAAGGTACCGTTAACTACGGTGAAAATTCTTTTATTTTCTCATATACAACCTAACGGTTTGCACCTAACCCGCTGCCCACCCGAACTTGCCGCGTCAGCGTTGCCAAGCTTCTTGCGGTCAGGTTAACCCACTTGATATACGATTTTTTAATTTTCTTTGAATCCTTTTCCTAGGTGGATATATGTCCACATAAATACTATTCCAAAAATAAGGTCGAATATTGCGAACGACTTCCACATGTCAGGAATTCCGGCAGCAAACCAGTGACCGAACACGACTGAGCAATATGATATTTTAAGCAAAATTCCATATGGAATTAGATTTCTGTTCCGCAAAGGTTGCCTGGCAATGTTTATAAACATTATGGCAAACACAATAAGAAGAGCTGCGGGAAAATGGACATAGCCTACATGGTTTGGCGATGTTATTCCATACCAGCTGTATATTGAGAGAGGAATAAAAAGAAAAACTATACCGAGAATGCCATCATAAGCTGCACTAAGATAATAAAATATTGATATGCCTTTATGCTTTTCCATTATTCCTCCTCTTCACTGGAATGTGATAGATAATTCAGGATTTGTTAGTATTACTTAAAATTGTCAATTATAAAGATCCAGCAGCTAACCATAAAGTCTGTCCCCCGCTGGTTAGCCGTAATAAGGTATATTGCGAATAGAATTGCAAAGTGTAAACATCAATGCGGTTATAATGTATAAATAAGTTGTATAAAGTTCAATTAACAATCCGCAAATAAAACTAAATAATATTCTATATCAGGAATGCTCATATAGCAGTTTTTATTTTATAAAATAAAATTTCAGAAACCCGATTCTCTACAGGAAAAAGCAGGTACTTAGACCGTGGAGCCAGAGACATTATAATCAGATAAACAAACATTAGTTGGGTTTCCTGGTGTGAAGGAGGGGGTGCGGATCCGGAAGGAAAATCCTTAAGATTTTTTGAACTTATATTTTTGCTTGATTACGTTTCCCTACTTCAGGGTTCTTTGCTAATTATCTATACATACTAATTGTAAAACATCATCTTCTTGATAAGAATTTGGACTTCTGCTCACATTACTGCCAAGGCCCTTCCTTTGTA
>BS_KBA_SWE02_21mDRAFT_10000467_pt1 | contig 15183 bp, 10 predicted proteins | sample BalSeasSWE02_21m_FD_9196 | JGI IMG/M metagenome (IMG submission 9196)
AGTTATCATTATCTCTCTATTTTTGGCGAGTGTGGATTGGCTGATTGGCACCTTGGTTCGTAGCCTGTTAACCGGAGGTGCCTGATCATGAGCAAACGTTGGTATGTGATACACGCGTTTTCCGGTTTTGAGAAGCAGGTGCAACGTTCTTTGACAGAGCGCATAGCCCGGGCCGGCATGGAAGACATGTTTGGTGAGATTCTGGTGCCGACAGAAGAAGTGGTTGAAATGAAGGGTGGGCAGAAACGTCGCTCCGATCGAAAATTTTTCCCAGGTTATGTACTGGTGGAAATGGAAATGAATGACGAGTCCTGGCATTTGGTCAAAGAAGTACCAAAGGTGATGGGGTTTATTGGTGGTACTTCTGATAAACCAGCGGCGATTTCAGAAAAAGAAGCCAACACCATCCTGAGCCGAGTGCAGGAAGGTGTTGACAAGCCACGGCCGAAAATTTTGTTCGAGCCGGGTGAGATGGTACGCGTCGTTGACGGGCCATTTAATGATTTCAACGGTACGGTTGAAGAAGTTAACTACGATAAGAACCGCCTGCGCGTAGCGGTATTGATTTTTGGACGTTCGACACCCGTGGAACTTAATTTCCACCAGGTTGAGAAGGCCTGATATTTGAGTTGAAAGATGTCGCCGGTGCTTAAGCCGTGCGAATTTAAACCTGACACGAATGAAAACAATAGGGTTTTCTGTAGTGTCGTAACTGATACGGGGAGCCTTGCTACTGGTTAGCTGGCGCTTGCACCCGGGGAGTAAAACATGGCTAAGAAAGTCACTGCATATATCAAGTTGCAGGTTAAGGCAGGACAGGCTAACCCCAGTCCTCCAGTAGGTCCAGCACTTGGGCAGCATGGTGTTAATATCATGGAGTTCTGCAAGTCATTCAATGCAGCAACTCAAAAAACCGAATTGGGTTTACCCTTACCGGTTGTGATCACTGTTTATGCTGATCGTAGCTTCACTTTTATTACCAAGACGCCGCCGGCCGCAGTGCTGTTGAAAAAGATCGCTGGTGTACCTAAAGGTAGCGGTGAACCCAACACCAAAAAAGTTGGAACGGTAACACGCGAACAATTGGAAGAAATTGCCAAGGCAAAACAACCTGATTTGACTGCAGCCACGCTGGATGCAGCCGTACGCACTATTGCGGGCTCGGCTCGTAGCATGGGCTTGAATGTGGAGGGTGTTATCTGATGGCCAGTGCAAGCAAACGTAACAAAGCGATCCGTGAGCAACTAGAGTCGGGCAAAACCTACTTAGTCGAAGACGCGCTGGAGCTTCTGAAAAAACTTAGTAATGTTAAGTTTAAAGAATCCGTCGATGTTGCAATTCGCCTGGGAGTCGACCCGAGAAAGTCAGACCAGAATGTACGCGGTGCTACCGTGTTACCTAATGGCACTGGCAAAACGGTTAGAGTCGCAGTGTTCACCCAGGGCGACAATGTTGAAAAAGCTCTCGAGGCTGGTGCAGATGTTGTTGGTATGGACGATCTGCANGATCAGATTAAAGGCGGGGACCTTGCCTTCGATGTGGTTATTGCAACTCCGGATGCCATGCGTGTTGTGGGTAANCTTGGCCAGGTATTGGGGCCAAGNGGNNTNATGCCNAACCCCAAAGTAGGAACAGTTGCTACTGATGTTGCCGCGGCTGTCAGAAATGCAAAAGCTGGGCAGGTTCGTTTCAGAACCGACAAAGGCGGAATTATCCATAGCACTATTGGNAAAGCTGATTTCGAAGTTGATGCGTTACGCGCCAATCTCGTGGCATTGCTTGCTGATTTGGTTAAGCTGAAACCAGCCTCTGCTAAAGGCCAGTACCTAAGGAAGGTTGCAGTATCAACCACCATGGGTCCGGGGCTTGTCGTAGATCATTTGGCGATAAAACTCTAGCAAAGATTTTAGGAATTTCATCGGTGAAAGCTGATGGAAAGGCGGGCTGACTCCGGTTGTATCGTTTTCGGAAAATCCGATAAATGTTTCACCGGAGGTAGGCCGTCAGAGACCGTAGGTATTGGATCACCGCTTATATCAGTGATCCGGTTTAAGGGTGTTTCAGGAAACTGGTCACTGCCTACGCAGATGGTGGAGCCCCCGCTTCTCAATCGGGTTCGAGAGAGCACAATTGAGAAGCGGGGTAGCCACTGAAGGACCGTTTTTGGTCCTGTGACATTCATATAAGTGAGTGTCATGAGTCGTTAGATCGTGCCGGGTAACCGGCTATTTGACTCTTGGAGGTATCAAATGGCTCTGAATATTGAGCAGAAGAAAGCAGTTGTTGCGGAAATGACAGAAGTTGCCAAGACCGCATTGGCTGCAGTGGCAGCGGAGTATCGAGGCTTAACTGTTGGGGAAATGACAGATTTGCGTGTCAAGGCACGTGAAAGTGGTGTTTACCTCAAGGTGGTCAAGAACACGTTGGTGCGTCGGGCTGTAGAAGGTACCGAATTTGAATGCATGCAGGATTCCCTTACGGGACCACTGCTCCTGGCTTTCAGTATGGAAGACCCAGGTGCTGCTGCACGTCTTGTCAAAGACTATATAAAGTTGAATGGCAAACTTATTGCAAAACTTGTCGCTGTTGGTGGAGAGGTCTATCCAGCTTCGGAGCTGGACCGTTTGTCCAACTTGCCGACTTATGATCAGGCGATTGCAATATTGATGGGCGTAATGAAAGCACCGGTCGAGAAATTTGTCCGTACGTTGGCTGAGCCGCATACAAAGTTGGTTCGTACTTTTGCTGCTGTCCGTGATGCAAAACAAGCTGCCTGAAATTTTTACTTAACCCCCCGGTAACCATAAGGTTACCTTAATCGACATATAGGGAGACGACAATGGCCGTTTCAAAAGAAGATATTTTAGAAACAATTTCTAACATGAGTGTAATGGATGTAGTTGATCTAATTAGTGCAATGGAAACAAAGTTTGGCGTATCTGCAGCTGCTCCAGTAGCGATGGCCGCCGGTCCGGCAGCGGAAGCTGTTGTTGCCGAAGAGCAGACAGAGTTCACCGTGATGCTGGCCTCTTTCGGTACCAGTAAGGTTCCGGTGATCAAGGCTATTCGCGAAATCACAGGATTGGGCCTTAAAGAAGCCAAGGATCTTGTTGAAGGTGCACCTACTGCGGTAAGAGAAGGAGTTTCGGCAGCTGAAGCTGGAGAGTTGAAGAAGAAACTCGAAGAGGCAGGCGCTACCGTCGAAGTCAAGTAAGTCAAAATTTTTGATTTACGCGAAGTAAGAAAGAGCCGGCTGGGGATTCGCATCCCCGGCCTGTTCCTGTTTGTCATTTAATGACGCGACCATTGCCCGGGTCGCATAAAGGTGGTTGGTAACATGAATTACTCATTTACTGAGAAAAAGCGTATCCGTAAAGATTTTGGTAAAAGCCAGGCGATTCTGGAAGTTCCTAATCTTTTGCAAACCCAAATTCGATCCTATGCGGAATTCCTGCAACTCGAAACGAGACCAGACGAACGGCGCGAACGTGGCCTTCACGGCGCACTGCAGTCGGTTTTCCCGATAATTTCATATTCCCGCAATGCTGCGCTTGAATATGTCAGTTATAAACTCGGGAATCCTCCATTTGATGTTCGTGAATGTAAGCTACGTGGCATGACCTATGCTGCGCCTTTGCGTGTAAAGGTTCGCCTGGTCATTTATGACAAAGAAAGTTCGGCCAAGCAAAAGCCTGTGAAGTACGTGAAAGAGCAGGAGGTCTATATGGGTGACCTTCCTCTGATGACCGAAACCGGAACCTTTGTTATCAACGGCACCGAACGCGTCATCGTTTCACAATTACACCGTTCACCGGGCGTATTTTTTGACCATGACAAGGGTAAAACCCATTCAAGCGGAAAGCTTCTTTTTTCTGCGCGGGTTATTCCTTATCGAGGTTCCTGGCTGGATTTTGAATTCGACGCCAAAGACGGAATTTTTACCCGCATAGACAGGCGTAGAAAATTGCCAGTGACCGTATTGCTTCGTGCGCTTGGAATGAGTACTGAAGAAATTTTGGATACCTTCTTTGAAACCAGCAATGTTACGTTGTTTAAAGAGGGCGCAAAGCTGGAACTGATTCCCGAGCGCTTGCGTGGTGAGTCCGCCCCGTTTGATATTGCTGACAAAAAAGCCAATATCATTGTGGCAATCGGTAAACGTATCACGGCGCGACACGTCAAGCTAATGAAAGAGGCAGATATTAAGTCCTTGCAGGTGCCTGATGATTATCTGTTGGGAAGAATAGTTTCACATAACTTGATCGACAAAGAATCCGGCGAAGTACTGGCCAATGCCAATACAGAAATCACCCTCGAATTGTTGCAGAAGCTACGCGAGAGTGGTGTTAAGAAATTTGATATTCTATACGTAAATGATCTCGATCAGGGTCCATATATATCAAACACTCTGAATATCGATTCCTCCTCCAATGAACTTGAAGCATTGGTAGAAATTTACCGCATGATGCGTCCGGGCGAGCCGCCAACCAAAGAGGCCGCACAGAACTTGTTCAAGAATCTGTTTTTCACTGAAGAACGTTATGACTTGTCCGGTGTTGGCAGGATGAAGTTCAACCGTCGTGTCGGGCGCGAAGAGGTCATCGGTTCAGGCGTGCTGGATCGTGAAGATATCCTCGCCGTTTTAAAAGTGTTGATCGATATTCGTAACGGCAGCGGTACAGTTGATGACATCGATCATCTGGGTAACCGGCGTGTACGTAGCGTCGGCGAAATGACGGAAAACGTTTTTCGCGTTGGTGTAGTCAGGGTGGAGCGTGCCGTTCGTGAGCGTCTATCAGTGGCCGAGAGCGAAGACCTTTCTCCTCAGGAGTTAATCAACGCCAAGCCGGTAGCTGCTGCTATCAAAGAGTTTTTTGGTTCAAGCCAGCTTAGCCAGTTTATGGATCAGAATAACCCCCTGTCGGAAGTGACTCATAAACGACGTGTTTCTGCGTTAGGCCCCGGTGGTTTGACCCGCGAACGCGCCGGTTTTGAAGTCCGTGACGTTCACCCGACTCATTATGGTCGAGTATGTCCGATTGAGACACCTGAAGGCCCGAATATTGGCTTGATCAATTCACTCGCGGTATATGCCAGGACTAACGATTACGGCTTTCTGGAAACACCTTATCGTAAAGTTATCAACGGCAAGGTTACCAACGAAGTGGAGTATCTCTCCGCGATTGTCGAAGGTGACTATGTTATTGCTCAGGCAAATGCTTCACTCGATGCCAGCGGTAAATTTATAGATGAATTTATCCCTTGCCGGCACATGGGTGAGTTCACGCTGAAAGAGCCCAGTGAAGCTAACTATATGGACGTTTCGCCCAAGCAGATTGTTTCTGTAGCGGCGTCGCTGGTGCCGTTCCTTGAGCATGATGATGCCAACCGTGCTTTGATGGGCTCGAATATGCAACGCCAGGCTGTGCCTACGCTAATTGCTGAAAAGCCTTTGGTGGGTACTGGCATGGAGCGTGTAGTTGCTACCGATTCAGGAGTAACGGCTGTTGCCAGACGCGGTGGAATTGTTGATCAGGTAGATGCTGGTCGTATAGTTGTACATGTCAATGAAGATGAAGTCCCCGCCGGTGATCCTGGTGTGGATATCTATAATCTGGTCAAATATCAGCGCTCTAATCAGAATACCTGCATGAATCAGCGTCCGCTGGTCAAACTTGGTGATATTGTTACCAAAGGTGACGTGCTGGCTGATGGTCCGTCAACTGATCTCGGTGAACTGGCTCTTGGACAGAACATGTTGATCGCCTTCATGCCTTGGAATGGTTACAACTTTGAAGATTCGATTCTGATTTCCGAACGGGTTGTTCAGGAAGATCGTTTCACGACCATTCATATCGTAGAACTGACCTGTGTTGCGCGTGACACCAAGCTGGGTTCTGAAGAAATAACTGCAGATATCCCGAATGTTGGCGAACACAATCTGAATAAACTGGATCAGTCAGGTATTGTATATATAGGTGCGGAAGTAAAAGCCGGTGACATTCTGGTTGGCAAGGTAACTCCAAAAGGTGAAACCCAGCTCACACCTGAAGAAAAGTTGCTGCGAGCCATATTCGGCGAAAAAGCCTCAGACGTAAAAGACACTTCATTACGTGTTTCATCTGGTAGCGACGGCACCGTCATTGACGTGCAGGTCTTTACTCGTGATGGCGTTGAGAAAGACCAGCGTGCTATCTCTATTGAGAAAGACCAGTTGCGTCAGGTCAGGAAAGATCTGGATGATCAATTAAGGATTGTAGAAGCAGCCATTTATCAGCGTCTGGAAAATGTTTTGGTAGGCAAGACTGCTGATAAAGGTCCACAAGGTCTCAAGAAAGGCACGGTGATCACTGCCGAATTTCTTGCAACTCTTTCAGCTGAAGACAGATTTAAGCTGCGCATGCAAGACAATGATGCGAACGATTCGATTGAACAACTTGCGGACCAGATAAAAGAGCAACGCAAAGTTTTCGACGAAAAATTCGAAGAGAAAAAGGGCAAGATCACACGTGGTGATGATTTGGCGCCTGGCGTGCTCAAGATGGTGAAGGTCTACATGGCCGTTAAACGTCGTATTCAGCCAGGTGACAAGATGGCAGGTCGTCATGGTAACAAGGGTGTTATTTCCATGATTGTCCCGCAGGAAGACATGCCTTACATGGAAGATGGTACACCTGTTGACGTCGTACTTAATCCTTTAGGTGTTCCATCGCGTATGAATATTGGCCAGGTGCTGGAAACGCATTTGGGCTGGGCGGCAAAGGGTCTTGGGCATCGAATTTCAGAGATGCTTGACCGAAATGCAAAAACCGAAGACATACGCAAATTCCTAAGTGACATATATAACAGCGACCAGAAAGGCCGGGTCGATATGAATGGCTTTTCTGCGAGTGAAATCAAGGAAATGGCGGAAAATCTCAGAGCGGGTGTACCTATGGCTACGCCGGTATTTGACGGTGCTCCCGAGTCCGAGATTAAACGGTTGTTGGAGATGGCTGGGCTGCCGGTATCTGGTCAGACTACATTGTATAACGGTCGTACAGGAGATGCATTTGATCGCCCGGTAACGGTTGGTTATATGTATATGCTGAAATTGAATCATCTGGTTGATGACAAGATGCATGCGCGTTCTACAGGACCTTACAGCCTGGTCACGCAGCAGCCACTTGGTGGTAAAGCCCAGTTCGGTGGTCAGCGATTTGGTGAAATGGAAGTTTGGGCACTGGAAGCTTATGGCGCAGCCTACACACTGCAGGAGATGTTGACGGTGAAATCCGATGATGTGTCCGGTCGTAACCAGATGTATAAAAACATCGTCGATGGTAACCACGAGATGGTGGCAAGTATGCCCGAATCCTTTAACGTACTAGTTAAGGAAATTCGCTCGTTGGCTATTAATATCGAACTTGAAGAAACGTGATCCGAGGAGACATGCGGTGAGAGACTTACTTAATCTCTATAATCGTCAGCGCCAGCCGCTGAATTTTGACACAATCCGGATAGGATTGGCTCCGCCGAATCTTATTCGTTCATGGTCGTTCGGCGAGGTAAAAAAACCTGAAACCATCAACTACCGGACTTTTAAGCCGGAGCGCGATGGATTGTTTTGTGCGTCGATATTTGGGCCTATAAAAGATTACGAGTGTCTGTGCGGCAAGTACAAGCGCATGAAACACCGTGGTGTGGTTTGTGAAAAATGTGGAACCGAGGTCACACTGACTAAAGTTCGTCGTGAACGCATGGCTCACATCGACCTGGCTAGTCCGGTTGCTCATATTTGGTTCTTGAAATCCCTGCCGTCGCGTATCGGCCTGATGCTTGATATGACGCTGCGCGATATCGAGCGGATTCTGTATTTTGAATCATATGTTGTGCTCGATGAGGGTATGACCACCATGGAACGCGGAACTTTGCTGACAGACGAACAGTATCTCGATGCTGTTGAAGAGTTTGGCGATGAATTCGTGGCCAAAATGGGCGCAGAAGCGATTTTTGAATTGCTGCGCACCATTAACCTGTCTGAAGAATTGAAGCAGTTAAGGGAAGATATCGGTGGAACGCGTTCAGAAACCAAGCTCAAACGTTATTCGAAACGTGTAAAACTGGTAGAAGCATTCATTGAGTCTGGCAACCGTCCCGAATACATGGTTCTGACGGTATTGCCGGTATTACCACCTGACCTTCGTCCGTTGGTGCCACTGGATGGTGGCCGCTTTGCGACTTCAGATTTGAATGATCTTTACCGGCGCGTGATCAATCGGAATAACCGCCTGAAACGTCTGCTGGAATTGAATGCACCGGATATTATCGTGCGCAATGAAAAGCGTATGTTGCAGGAATCTGTGGATGCCTTGCTTGACAATGGTCGTCGTGGCCGTGCCATTACCGGTACTAACCGTCGGCCATTGAAATCGCTTGCAGACATGATTAAGGGTAAGCAAGGTCGTTTCCGTCAGAATCTGCTCGGTAAACGCGTAGATTACTCCGGTCGTTCGGTTATCGTAGTAGGGCCAACACTTAAATTGCATCAATGCGGGCTGCCTAAGAAAATGGCGCTCGAATTGTTCAAACCCTTTATATTTAGCAAGCTACAGCTACGTGGCATGGCGGCAACAATAAAGGCTGCCAAGAAACTGGTTGAAACAGAGCGTTCCGAGGTTTGGGATATTCTTTCTGAGGTTATCCGTGAACATCCGGTGTTGTTAAATCGCGCTCCAACACTGCACCGTCTCGGTATCCAGGCGTTCGAACCGGTTCTGATTGAAGGCAAGGCAATACAATTGCACCCGTTGGTATGTACCGCCTTCAACGCGGATTTCGATGGCGATCAAATGGCTGTTCATGTTCCGCTTTCGATTGAAGCGCAGCTTGAAGCGCGCACCCTGATGATGTCGTCAAACAACATTCTTTCCCCGGCTAATGGCGAACCCATTATTGTTCCGACTCAGGACGTTGTGCTTGGTCTCTATTACATGACACGCGAATTGGCGGGTGTTCCCGGCGAAGGTATGTATTTTTCTGACATATCCGAGGTTCATCGTGCCTATGAAAATGGAGCAGTCGATTTACATGCACGAATTCACGTGCGCATCGACGAGACCATTATTTCCGAGCTGGGAGCGGAGCGACGGGAGACCAACCTGATCTTAACAACGGTGGGTCGAGCCTTGTTGGCTGAGATCCGGCCCGTAGGCATGCCATTTCATTTGTTGAATGAAGCATTAAAGAAAAAACAGATTTCAGGATTAATCAACTCATGCTACCGGCGACTAGGGCTCAAGAAGACTGTTGTTTTCGCTGACCGCCTGATGTACACCGGATTTCGTTATGCAACTATAGCGGGCATTTCCATTGGTATTGATGACCTTGTTATTCCGGAAGAAAAGAAATCCATTCTTGAAGCTGCGGATAACGAAGTTATAGAAATCCAGAACCAGTATATTTCGGGTCTTGTAACCGCTGGTGAACGTTATAACAAGGTGGTTGACATCTGGTCTCGGACCAATGAGCAGGTTGCGAAGGCGATGATGGCCGGCATGGGTAAAACCGCCGCAAAGAACCTCAAAGGCGAAGATGTCGAAGAGGATTCTATGAATTCTATCTTCATCATGGCTGATTCGGGCGCACGTGGTTCTGCAGCACAGATCAGACAGTTGGCTGGTATGCGTGGTTTGATGGCCAAACCGGATGGTTCGATCATTGAGACGCCTATTACGGCGAACTTCCGCGAAGGTCTTGATGTATTACAGTACTTTATCTCGACCCATGGTGCTCGAAAAGGCTTGGCGGATACTGCTTTAAAAACCGCCAACTCCGGTTACCTGACCCGTAGACTGGTCGATGTAGCGCAGGATCTGGTTACTACAGAAATTGATTGCGGTACACAGAACGGTTTGACCATGATGCCCATCGTTGAAGGTGGTGATGTAGTGGAGGCCCTAAGTGAACGCGTGCTAGGCCGGATGACCGCGGCCGACGTTCTGAAACCCGGTACTGAAGAAGTATTATGCCCACGTAACACCCTGTTGGATGAGAAGTGGGTTGATAAACTTGAAAAAGAAAGTGTGGATCGTATTCTGGTTCGATCAACCATCACTTGTGAAACCCGATACGGTGTTTGTGCATCTTGTTATGGCCGTGATCTTGCTCGCGGCAAATTAGTAAATCTTGGTGAAGCCGTAGGCGTCATTGCTGCCCAGTCAATTGGTGAACCAGGTACACAGTTAACCATGCGTACCTTCCATATCGGTGGTGCTGCGTCACGTGCTGCTGCTGTAGATCATATTCAAACCAAGTCCAGTGGTATGGTTCGCTTGCACAATCTTAAATCGGTTGTGAATGCAGATAAAAAACTGGTTGCGGTATCCCGGTCCGGCGAATTATCCGTGATCGATGAGCATGGACGTGAAAGAGAGCGTTATAAAATTCCTTATGGTGCGATCGTTTCCATACGCGATGAAGATAAAGTTGAATCCGGTCAGGTTGTGGCCAACTGGGATCCTCATACACATCCAATTGTGACGGAAGTGGCGGGCATCGTAGGTTTCCACGATTTTGTTGACGGTATTACCGCCAATGAAACAGTGGATGAAATCACCGGTCTGAGCAGTCTAATTATTACAGATCCCAAACAGCGCGGCAGTGCTGGCAAAGATTTGAAACCAATGGTTAGTTTGAGCGACAAAAAGGGCAAGCCGTTATACCTGGCAGGAACAGAGATTCCCGCACAGTATTTTCTGCAAGCGCTTTCAATCGTTGGTATCCGGGATGGTCAGGAAGTTGCTGTTGGTGACGTAATTGCACGTATTCCCCAAGAGTCTTCCAAGACCCGTGATATTACGGGTGGTCTGCCTCGTGTTGCTGATCTGTTCGAAGCGCGTAAACCGAAGGAATCAGCAATACTTGCTGAGGTTTCCGGTATTTTTAGCTTCGGCAAGGAAACCAAGGGCAAACAGCGGATCGTTATCACCAAAGATGATGGTGAGCAATATGAAGACCTGATTCCTAAGTGGCGTCACCTGATCGTGTTTGAGGGTGAACGTGTGGAGAAAGGCGAGACTATTGCGGATGGTGAACCAAATCCTCATGACATTCTTCGATTGATGGGAGTTGAGGCGCTATCTGATTATCTGACCAAGGAGATCCAGGATGTGTATCGTCTCCAGGGCGTAAAAATCAACGACAAGCATATTGAAGTTATTGTCAGACAGATGTTGCGTAAAGCTGAAGTGCGCGAATCGGGGGGCACAACCTTGTTGATGCGTGAGCAGCTTGATGTAGTTCGTGTGAAAGACGCAAATGCGATTGCGATGAGAGAGGGTGGTGAACCTGCCGAGTATCAACGCTTATTGCTGGGTATTACTAAAGCTTCGCTGGCAACAGAGTCATTTATTTCAGCGGCTTCCTTCCAGGAAACCACCAGGGTTTTGACTGAAGCAGCGGTTCGAGGCACATCAGATCACCTGCGTGGCTTGAAGGAAAACGTCATCGTAGGGCGTCTGATTCCGGCTGGTACAGGTATGGCCTATCACAATTCACGTAAGAGACCCCCAGAGGAAGATCCAGAAATAGATCTGGCCGCTCTGGCAGCTGCTGTCGCAGCGGAAGAGTTTGGTGAGCTGGATGATGCAGCCGAAGCAAACGCTAAAGACTAGTCTGGCTTTGTGAAAGACAAAACAGGGTCCGGATTATGTCCGGGCCCTGTTTTTTTGTGACGAAGAAAAAGTCGGCGGAAAGTGAAGACAACAATCTCAACAAAACATCATTTTATCTATTGCGCAAAAATATCTACCCTGTCATAATTGTTCGGCTAAGGAATTCAATCCCTTCAATAGAAGGGCCGAATGGAACAAACGGTTATTACAAGACTGTTTGTAACCATTACGGATAGCCGATGTCGCCGGCGCGTGGGCCGGACTCATGGGTGCTCAATCCAGGTTTTCAAAACTTGGGTTGGGCATTTGACATTGTTAGAGGGGCTGCGTAGAATGCGCGACCTTCGACAGGCAGGGGTCTTGATCCCGTCTGTCGTTTTATTTTTGCCATTTTAATTTTTACTGGGTAAAAAGTTTATGACAACTATTAATCAGCTGGTACGCGAACCTCGCAGACCTAAAGCATATAAAAGCGGTGTGCCCGCACTGGAAGGATGTCCACAAAAGCGTGGTGTTTGCACGCGCGTGTATACAACGACACCCAAAAAGCCGAATTCAGCGCTACGTAAAGTTGCGCGTGTCAGGTTGACGAATGGTTTTGAAGTTACCAGTTACATAGGTGGTGAGGGTCACAACCTGCAGGAACATAGTGTGGTTCTTATTCGTGGTGGTCGTGTAAAGGATCTCCCCGGTGTTCGTTATCACACCGTTCGCGGCAGTCTTGATACTTCTGGTGTCAGCGACCGTCGTCAGGGGCGTTCCAAGTACGGCGCCAAGCGGCCTAAGAAATAATACGGATCAGTTAAGGATCAGGTAACACAATGTCAAGAAAACATTCAAATTTTACACGTGAAATACTGCCGGATCCAAAGTTCGGTAGTGAAATGATCACACGTTTTGTAAACATGGTTATGGAAAGCGGCAAAAAGTCAGTGGCCGAGCGCATTGTTTACGGTGCGATTACGACCATTGAAGATAAGAACAAAAGTGCTTCTGCAGTAGAACTGGTGGAAACCGCACTTGGGAATGTAAGCCCGATGGTAGAGGTTAAATCCCGCCGAGTCGGTGGTGCTACCTACCAGGTGCCTGTTGAAGTGCGTCCCAAACGTCGTCAGACCCTGGCGATGCGCTGGATTATTGATGCTGCGCGTAAGCGTGGTGAAAAAAGTATGCCCCAGCGTCTGGCTGGCGAGTTGCTGGACGCGGTTGAGCAACGAGGTTCGGCAGTTAAGAAGCGTGAAGACGTACATCGCATGGCTGAAGCCAACAAGGCATTCTCGCACTACCGTTGGTAGTGGGATTTAGAGGAAATTATAGTGGCCCGTATCACGCCAATTGACAGGTATCGCAACATCGGCATCATGGCTCATATTGATGCTGGTAAGACGACGACGACTGAACGTATTTTGTTCTACACCGGTGTTTCGCACAAAATCGGTGAAGTTCATGATGGCAATGCCACCATGGATTGGATGGAGCAGGAGCAGGAGCGTGGTATTACGATTACCTCCGCTGCAACCACTTGTTTTTGGAGTGGTATGGACAAGCGGTTCAAAGAGCATCGTATCAACATTATCGATACGCCAGGACACGTAGACTTCACAATTGAAGTGGAACGTTCTTTGCGTGTTCTGGATGGTGCCGTGGCCGTATTTTGTGCCGTTGGCGGTGTTCAACCCCAGTCAGAAACAGTATGGCGCCAGGCTACCCGTTATAAAGTACCGCGTATGGCATTCGTTAATAAAATGGATCGTACCGGTGCAGACTTTTATCGCGTAATTGAGCAAATTAAGAGCCGTCTTGGTGCTCGTGCAGTGCCGATGCAATTGCCGATCGGGTCCGAAGAGAACTTCGCCGGAATCGTCGATTTGGTCAAAATGAAGGCCATTTACTGGGACGTTGAAAACCAGGGTATGACTTTTGATGTTCGTGAGGTACCTGAGGAATTACAGGCCAAAGCCAAGGCTGCGCGCGAATACATGGTAGAAATGGCTGCCGAAGCCTCTGATGACTTGATGGAAACCTACCTCGAAGGTGGTGATCTTTCCAACGAGCAGATTTTAAAAGGTTTGCGTCTGGGTACATTAAATAACAATATCGTTCCATGTTTATGTGGGACAGCATTTAAAAACAAAGGTGTTCAGGCCTTACTTGATTCTATTGTTGAGTTAATGCCTTCCCCACTGGATGTGCCACCTATTACCGGGATTCTCGAGAATGAAGAACCGGGTGTTCGCAAAAGTGACGATAATGAGCCGTTTGCTGCACTTGCCTTCAAAATTGCAACCGACCCATTTGTGGGAACGCTGACATTTTTCCGGGTATATTCGGGCGTTTTGAAATCCGGTGATTTTGTTTATAACCCTGTAAAGGGTAAAAAAGAACGTATCGGCCGTATCCTTCAAATGCACGCCAATACCAGAGAAGAGCTCAAAGAAGTTTTCGCTGGCGATATCGCCGCGGCTGTTGGGCTTAAAGATGTCACAACTGGTGACACTCTGAGTTCTCTTAAAGACATTATCACCCTGGAGCGCATGGTATTTCCTGATCCGGTGATTTCGGTCGCCGTTGAGCCAAAGACCAAGAGTGACCAGGANAAAATGGGTATCGCGNTGAGTAAGCTGGCGCAGGAAGATCCTTCATTCCGTGTTGCTACTGATCANGAGTCCGGTCAGACAATTATTTCTGGAATGGGTGAGTTGCACCTGGATATTTTGGTCGACCGTATGCGGCGCGAATTTAACGTGGAAGCCAATGTTGGTCGTCCTCAGGTTGCGCATCGTGAAACAATTCGCAAATCGGTTGAAGCAGAAGGCAAGTTTGTTAAACAGTCAGGTGGTCGTGGACAGTATGGCCACGTTAAGATTCGCCTGATGCCACTGCCGGTAGGCGGAGGTTATGAGTTTGATAACCAGGTCGTTGGCGGTACGGTACCCAAAGAATATATCAACTCTGTTGATAAGGGTATTACTGAAGCGTTGCAAAACGGCGTTATCGCAGGGTACCCGGTGGTGGACGTGCGGGTCGAGCTTTACGATGGTTCCTATCATGAAGTTGACTCAAATGAGATGGCATTTAAGATCGCTGGTTCGATGGCCTTCAAGAATGCTGCCAGGATCGCTTCACCGGTGTTACTTGAGCCAATGATGAAAGTAGAGGTGGTCACACCCGAAGATTATATGGGTGACGTGATGGGTGATGTGAGTCGTCGCCGCGGCATTTTGCAGGGTATGGAAGATTGCCCGTCAGGCAAAATTGTCAATGCACATATTCCGCTTTCAGAAATGTTCGGGTATTCCACGGATCTGAGGTCTCAAACTCAGGGTCGTGCAACTTATACCATGGAATTCGACCACTACTCCGAAGCGCCGGCTAGTGTTGTTGAAGAAATTGTTAAAAAGAGCGCCTAGGTCTCAAACCGAAAGCGAAGAGGTGAACTGGCATGTCCAAACAAAAATTTGAAAGAACAAAGCCCCATATGAACGTGGGAACGATTGGTCACGTAGATCATGGTAAGACGACGTTGACG
>BS_KBA_SWE02_21mDRAFT_10000468_pt1 | contig 15176 bp, 12 predicted proteins | sample BalSeasSWE02_21m_FD_9196 | JGI IMG/M metagenome (IMG submission 9196)
TATTTTGTTTAGCTGTTGAATTTTGAAAGAATATAATTGATTGGTTTCAGGGAAAACAATAATTTTTCAAAACAAAATTTAAATGGTAAATTTAAAGCATAATTCAACAATTTATGCCAATATACAATTCTACATTTTCTTCAAAATTACCAGAAGTACCAACCTCTATATTTTCAGTAATGAGCGCATTGGCTCACCAAGAAAACGCATTGAATTTAGCACAAGGATTTCCTGATTTTGAAAGCGACTCAAAATTAATTGAACTGGTTCATAAAGCGATGCGCAATGGAAATAATCAATATGCACCAATGCCTGGAATTTTTAGCTTAAGAAAAGCCATTTCTGAAAAAATGGAAAATTTGTATGGTATATCGTTCAATCCAGAAACAGAAATAACCATAACTGCAGGTGCAACGCAAGCCATTTTTACTGCCATTGCGGCGTGTATAAAAAAAGATGATGAAGTACTCATTTTTAAACCTGCTTATGATTGTTATGAGCCAACAATACAACTTTTTGGAGGAAAAACCATTGCAGTTCAGTTAGATCCTGAGAATTTTAAAATAGATTGGCAATTGGTTAAAAGTTTGATTACAGCAAAAACTAAAATGATCATCATCAATACACCTCACAATCCTTCGGGAAGAATTTTATCAAAAGAAGATATGTTTCAACTGGAAAATATTTTGAAAAATACCAATATATTATTGTTGAGCGATGAGGTTTATGAACATATTATTTTTGACGGAGAAAAGCATCAAACAGCAGCTCTTTTTCCTGCTTTGGTGGAAAGAGCTTTTATTGTAGCTTCCTTCGGGAAAACATTCCATAATACGGGTTGGAAAATGGGTTATTGTTTGGCACCTTCAGTTTTGATGAAAGAATTTAGGAAAGTACATCAGTTTAATGTGTTTAGTGTAAACCATCCTGCTCAAGTTGCTTTGGCTGAATATATAAAAACACCCAAAAACTATTTAACATTGAATTGGTTTTATCAGCAAAAAAGAGATTTGTTTTTAAGTTTAATAAAAGATTCGCGTTTTGAATTTAAGCCTTCAAAAGGCACTTATTTTCAATTGTTGAATTTCAAAAATATTACAACTGAAAGTGATACTGATTTTGCGGTCAGATTAACAAAAGAGCACAAAATTGCAGCGATACCAATTTCAGTTTTTAATGAAAATAAGTTAGACACTAAAGTACTGCGGTTTTGTTTTGCAAAAACCGATGAAACAATTAAAAAAGCGGCAGAAATATTATGCAAGATTTAAAAATAGCCATAATTCAAACAGCTATTGTTTGGCAAAATGCAGAACAAAATAGGATTGTTTTTTCAGAAAAAATAAATCAAATTTTTGAACAGGTTGATGTAATTGTATTACCCGAAATGTTTACAACTGGCTTTAGTATGCAACCTTATAAAATTGCCGAAACTATGGTTGGTGAAACGGTACTTTGGATGAAAAATTTGGCCTCAGCAAAAAATGCTGCCATTTGCGGAAGTGTTATTATTTCAGAAGAAAATAAATATTACAACAGGTTTGTATTTGTACATCCGTCAGGAGAAATTGAATACTATAACAAGCGTCATTTATTTACTTTGGCTGGGGAAGATAAAGTGTACACAATGGGAAATGAAAAATTAATGATTGACTATAAAGGCTGGAAAATCTGTCCATTAATTTGTTACGATTTGCGTTTTCCGGTTTGGGCTAGAAATGTTGAAGAATATGATGTTTTATTGTATGTTGCCAATTGGCCTAAGCCAAGAGTGGCAGCCTGGGATACTTTACTAAAAGCCCGCGCCATAGAAAATATGTGTTATACTATTGGTGTAAACCGTGTTGGAACCGATGCTAATCATTTAGAATATTCTGGCCATTCAGCAGTTTACGATTGTTTGGGCGATAAATTAACCAACAGCATTGCTAATAAAGAAAGTGTTGAAATTATTTCTATACAAAAAGACCACCTCGAAAAATTGCGGAATCAGCTCAATTTTTTAAATGACAAAGACTTTTTTGAATTAAAGTAGTCAGTAAGTTAAACATCACATATTGGCTATGGCAAGTCCTGCGCTTAAACTGCAATATTCAATGTTTTAATAGGTTTAAAAGCACTATAAAATGGTGCGGCTTTGATTATACATAAATTTAATAAGAAAATTTTGTATCACTAATAGATGAATTTTGTCAACTATACGTATAGGTTTTGACATATCTAAGTAGTTTTTTTATAAATAATGTAGATAAATTTGATAAATAATGTAGTATAATTACAAGATGTAGATTTTCGCTAGAAGTTGTAAGCGCGTAATAAAGATAAAAAAATATTGATGACTTCAAAAAACTTTTTAACATAAGTTATTTACACCATTCAAGAAATTGAGTGGCTATTTTGTTTTTAAGCATTTTTTGAGGTTTAGTAAAATAGTTAAACAATTCTCTTTTTTAAGAGATCAAGATATTTTTGAAATAAAATAAAAGTTAAAATAAAACGCCATGCTAAATCGAGTTCAACATGGCGTTTAATTTTATTTTAAAATGGTATGATTTACACTATTGGATTGATCCATTTAAAATTGTACTTGGTATTTGGAATTACAATTCGCTCCGTAATTCTTTGCATACGGTCGGGTAAATTCATTAAATAATCTCTCGCTTTTTCAGCTTCAGCGGTTAAACCTGTAATTTTATCAATTTCCCAGGCTGCATTTAATTTTCTTAGAATGTCAACATAATCAAAGCCTGTATAAACACCAACGCGTTGTGCAACTATAGAAAATTGGTCAAAGAGACTTCCTCTTTCTTCACCAGAATGCCTTAAATTCATTGCCGGCATTACAATTTTATGTTTCATCATATATTGAAAAGCCAACATCATTTCACTTGGGTCATATTGAAAAATTTGTTTTACAAATTCAGTATATGCCAAATGATGACGCATTTCGTCTCCTGCAATAATTTTTGACATTTTAGCCAATAATTTATGTCCGTTTTTACGTGCTATTTTAGCTACGTTATTATGAGAAACGTAGGTTGCGAGCTCCTGAAAACTAGTATAAACAAAGTTTTTGTATGGATCACGTGCGGTACCTATATCAAAACCATCAGCAATTAAATGTTGTGTTGTAATTTCAACTTCACGCATATTTACTCTGCCCGATAAATAGATGTATTTATTCAATACGTCTCCGTGTCTATTTTCTTCGCCAGTCCAAGCGCGTAGCCATTTGGCCCAACCATTGTCACCACCGCCATTTGGGTTGGCGTGTTGTGAAACGCCATCAATATCTAACAACCATGATTCGTAGGTAGGTAAAGCTTCTTCTGTAATGGTGTCCCCGACTAAAACGGTCCAAAGATCATCGTTTAAATCTTTACCTAATTCTTGAATCTCTTTAATTTCTTCAATAAAAGTATCACTTTGAGAATTGGGTAAAAAATCGGTTGGTTGCCAAATTTTTTCGGGAGTAATTAAGAATTTTTCAACAAAAGTATCGATATTCTTTTCTAGGGTTAGCATAACTTCTAACCTGATATTGTGTGCCGACATGTCTATTTTTTTAGTAGTAGTAGACCGCTAAATTACGGAATTTTTTATAGTAGCTTCTACTTTTTCAAATAAGTCTTCAAATTTCATAGACTTTGCTTCTATGGCTTCGTGAAATTCAAAAGTAATATTTACGCCAATTTCTAATGGGAATTGGCCGTATTTATTCAATTTCCAGCAGTTGTTGATAGTTACAGGAATTACATAAGCTGAAGGTGTAAATTTGGTCAACATTTTTAGTCCATTTTCAGAAAAACGTTTTGGTTTTCCATCTTTGCTCCTGGTTCCTTCAGGGAAAATAACAGCAGCATATTTATTTTCTTCAATATATTTTCCGAAGGCTTTTATTGCCGTTAATGCTTGACGTGCATCTTTTCGATCAATTAAAACGGATCCGCCATGGGTTAAATTATAGGAAACACCTGGAATGCCTTTGCCCAGTTCAATTTTAGAAACAAATTTTGGATGGTATTTTTTTAGATAACACGAAATAGGACAAATATCGTGCATACTTTGGTGGTTAGAAACAATTATCAAAGGCACATTTTTTGGAATAGGATGTTTGCTTATAAATGTGATGCGTGTTCCTAAAATGTACAATAAATTGGACAATGAACAATTCATAAAATCTACTGCAAATTTATGCCCTTTATAGCCGCCAATATTAAATCCAAGCCATTGTAATCCGTGAAAAAACAATAGAAAACTTCCATAAAAAAAATAGAAAATGGAAGACAAAATGTAAGAAATTAATTTTTTCATTGTAAAATAAAAAAATCCTAAGCAAATATTGCTTAGGAGATTAAACTTTTTTTAGTTTGAAAACCATTGTGACCAAGGAATTCTACTTAAAATTAACAGCAATGCAATGGTATAAAATACCGCAATTGTTTTAAATTTAGCACTGTCGGTTGTTTTCTTTTTATGTTTTGAAAAACCAATGGTAATTAAAGTAATGGCAATAATTCCAACCAATGGATGCTCTACTAAAACTTTTCGCAAATCACTATTTTTCATAACTTCACCCATACCCATTTCACGCATAGATTCGTAATATGTTGAGGTGTAATAAGCAATAAAACCAATAATTAATTGAATATGTGATGCGATTAAAGCAAACAAAAACCAATTACTGCATTTATTACAGCAACAATTAAAATTAGCAATACAAGGTAAGCCCAATAGGAGTGAATCATTTTTGTCATAATAGAGTTTTTTAGTTTGTCAAAAATAGTAAAATAAAATTTAAGAAGATTTAAATATTTTTCTCTTTAAATAGGGAACAGTTTTGAAAACTATAAATTGTAAAATAAGAAAGCTATGTAAGAAGTATTTAGGTATTTGAGATTCGTAAAAAAAATAAGGTTAAATAGCTAGTAAAAGTTTACGAGCTATTTAACCTTATCAATATGATACTTTGATTTCTAGTGATATTTATTTTGAAACCGATAAAACATCAGCTATAATTTTCTCTAACTCATGTTTAGGTAATGCGCCTTGCGACATTTGTGGCTCCCCTTCTTTTGGGCAAAACAACATAGAAGGAATACTTCTAATGCCAAACGCAGCGGCTAATTCCTGTTCAACTTCAGTGTCAATTTTAAAAATATGAACTTTCCCTGTATACTCTTCACTTAATTCTTCTAATATTGGAGCGATCATTTTACAAGGACCACACCAATCTGCGTAAAAATCAATAATACAAGGCAGTTCACCTTCAAATTTCCATTCTTTATTCTTTTCGAAATTAAAAACCTTTTCTAAAAAAGTTTCTTTTGTTAATAATTCTGTCATTGTTTAAAATTTTAATATTTATTGTTAATGCAATTTTTATACCACTTATTATGACGACAAAGTGACTTAAAAACTTACAATTTTAACGTAACTTTGGTTACATCTGTAATTATTTTGTAATTTAACGACTTAATAAACTAATTATTAACTAAAACTTTAATTATTATGAATTCAAAATTAACCATGGTGCTTCGTATCCTTTTAGGATTAATTCTATTTGTATTTGGAGCAAACAAATTTTTCCATTTTTTGCCAATGCCTCCTATGGAAGGAGCTCCGGCTGAGTTTATGGGAGCATTAGGAAATACAGGCTACATGTTTCCACTTATTGCTTTAACAGAAGTGGTTGCAGGTGCTCTTTTGTTATTAAATAAATGGGTTGGCCTTGCTTTAATTTTTGCTGCAATTATTTCGGTTAATATTGTTGCGTTTCATTTAGCTTTAGATCCAGCAGGTGTTGGTCTAGCAGCAGTAGTTGCTATTTTAAATATAGTACTGATGTATGCAAATTGGAAAAAATTTAAAACATTATTTTAAACACTTTTAACATTGTTATATAGTAGGGCATAATCAATTCGATTATGCCTTTTTTAATTATATTTGTGAGATAAAATTTAATTAAATGAAAAAAATAATAGCAATCTCAATTATTGGAATTTTCATCATTTCCTGTAATAATTCTGAATCACAAAAACACACCGAAAAATTGACTTATCCTACTACAAAAAAAGTTGACACAATTACAGATTATTTTGGCGCAAAATTAAATGATCCTTATCGTTGGTTGGAAGATGATATGTCTCCAGAAACCCAAGCTTGGGTTGGCGAACAAAATATAGTAACGTTTGATTATTTAGCTAAAATTCCTTATAGGGAAGAATTGAAACAACGTCTGGAAAAATTGTGGAATTATGAAAAAATTGGATCACCTTCTAAAGAAGGAGAATACACCTATTTTTATAAAAATAACGGATTGCAAAACCAGTATGTCTTATATAGATTTAAAAATGAAGAGGAGCCAGAAATTTTCTTAGATCCAAACACGTTTTCAGAAGATGGAACTACTTCATTAGGTGGTTTGTCATTTTCAAAAGATGGAAATACGGTTGCTTATTCAATTTCTGAAGGAGGATCTGATTGGAGAAAAATCATCATTATGGATGCATTGACCAAAGAAATTAAAGAAGACACCATTATTGATGTAAAATTCAGCGGCATGGCTTGGAAAGCAAACGAAGGCATTTATTATTCGAGCTATGAAAAGCCAAAAGGAAGTGAATTGTCTGCAAAAACGGATCAGCATCGTTTGTTTTATCATAAACTGGGAACTTCACAAAAAAACGATCCAATTATTTTTGGTGAAAAAGAAAAAAGACGTTATGTTGGAGGTAGTGTTACTGAAGACGGAAAATATTTGGTTATTTCTGCTTCAATTTCTACTTCAGGAAATGAATTGTATATCAAAGATTTATCAAACCCGAATAGCAAAATAGTAACAGTTGTTGATCATTTTGATAATGACACATCTGTTTTAGACAATGTTGGAGAAACTTTATTATTGGTTACAAATTTAAACGCACCAAACAAACGAATTGTAAAGGTGAGTGCTTTATCGCCTGGTTCAGAAAACTGGATAGATGTTATTCCTGAAACTGAAAATGTATTATCACCTTCAAAGGCAAGTGGTTATATTTTTGCAAATTATATGGTTGATGCAGTTTCGCAAGTAAAACAATATGATTATGAAGGGAAATTAATTAGAGACATTGAATTGCCTGGCGTAGGGTCTGTTGGTGGTTTTGGTGATAAAAAAGAAGCGAAAATACTTTATTATTCATTTTCTAATTATATAAACCCTGGTTCAATTTATTCATTTATTCCTTCAACGGGTGTTTCAGAATTGTATAAAAAACCTGCGATCGATTTTAATTCTGAAGCCTATGAATCTAAACAAGTATTTTACACTTCCAAAGATGGAACTAAAATACCTATGATCATTTCTTATAAAAAAGGAACACAGTTAAATGGCAAAAACCCAACAATTTTATATGGTTATGGTGGTTTCAATATTAGTTTAACACCAGGTTTCAGCATTGCAAATGCAGTTTGGATGGAACAAGGTGGTATTTATGCAGTTCCAAATTTAAGAGGTGGTGGTGAATACGGAAAATCTTGGCACAATGCAGGAACAAAAATGCAAAAGCAAAATGTTTTTGACGATTTTATAGCCGCTGCTGAATATTTAATTGAAAACAAATATACTTCATCTGATTTTTTAGCAATAAGAGGTGGTTCAAATGGCGGCTTATTGGTTGGAGCCACGATGACGCAAAGACCCGATTTAATGAAAGTGGCTTTACCGGCTGTTGGTGTTTTGGATATGTTGCGTTACCATACTTTTACAGCTGGTGCAGGTTGGGCATATGATTATGGAACTGCTGAAGATTCAAAAGGAATGTTTAAATATTTAATAGGGTATTCGCCTGTTCATAATATTAAAGAAGGGATTGCGTATCCGGCAACATTGATAACTACCGGAGATCACGATGATCGTGTTGTGCCGGCGCACTCATTTAAATTTGCGGCTGAATTGCAATCAAAACAAGCTGGAAATAACCCAACATTAATTAGAATTGAGACAAATGCTGGTCACGGTGCAGGAACTCCAGTTTCAAAAACCATTGAGCAGTATGCAGATATTTTTGGTTTTACATTCTACAATATGGGTTATAAAGTATTACCAAGCAATACAAAAGTAAAAGGATAAACATAGTTTTTTTCAAATTGAACTTCACTCAATATGCTGGTCTTTTTATTGAAGTTCAGTTTGAAGATTTTATTGGACTTTTTATAAGAGGAGTTTTATGTATTATTTCAACTTTTATTTTTTTATTAAAAAGATAAAATTCAAGATGAATGATAAATATCATATTATCAATGATTTATGGCTAAAATAATATTTTATTCATTTTTTTTACTATTTTTATATGAATTGGAAAAAATTTGTATTTTGCACCAATGTTAACCAAATACTATAAACAATCTCATGAAAAAATTATTAAGTATTTTTATTACGCTTTTTATTGGTTCTGTAATGGTAGCCCAAACTATCATTACTGGAACAGTTAAAGAAAAAGACGGACAGCCAATTCCGGGAGCAAATATTCAAGTTGTTGGTAAATCAATTGGTACTACAACTGATTTTGATGGAAATTTTGAATTAAAAGTAATGCAGACACCTCCATTTACAATTGAGGCTTCTCTTATTGGATATTCAAATGTAGTTGTTGAAATCACAAAAGAAGAACAACGTGTTGAAGTTTCTTTAGCCGAGGCATCAACAGTATTAGACGAGGTAGTTGTTTCTGCTTCGAGAACTCCAGAACGTATTCTGGAATCGCCAGTTACCATTGAACGAATGGATGTTAGAGAAATTAAGAACACTTCTTCTCCAACGTTTTATGATGGGTTGGAAAATTTAAAAGGTGTTGATGTAAACACAAACAGTTTAACTTTTAAATCTGTAAATACACGAGGTTTTGCAACATTTGCAAATACTCGTTTTATGCAATTGGTTGATGGTATGGATAATTCTTCTCCAGCCCTTAATTTTAACTTAGGTAACTTATTAGGAATGTCTGAATTGGATGTTAATACTGTTGAATTAATGCCAGGAGCTTCTTCAGCATTGTATGGAGCGAATGCTTTTAATGGTATTTTATTTATGACCAGTAAAAACCCATTTGAATCTTCAGGTGTTAGTTTTTATGGTAAAACAGGATTGACTTCTCAAATTGCTGCTGGGGACAACCAATTTATTGATGTAGGGATTAGAACAGCTTATAAGTTTAGTGATAAATTTGCGGCAAAAGCATCTTTCTCATTTTTAAGAGGAACAGAATGGTATGCAACAGATTATAATCAATATATTGATAATGGAGCAGGTAATCCAGATACAGTAATTTCTTCTATTGCCGGACAAACAGCATTTGACCAAGCCAATATTTATGGTGATGAGGTGCAACTTTCAGAAACACCTTTTGGAGATCTTAAGGGTGTTGGTCAATATTTAGAATCTATTGGAGCACTTCCTCCTGGGGCTAGTGGTTTATTACCAGCGGATAATGTATCTCGAACTGGATATAAAGAATCTGATTTAACCGATTACAAAGCTCAAAGTACTAAAGTTGATGTAGCCTTACATTACCGCCCAACTGGTGGAGAGTTAGAAATTATTTACAATGCCAAATTTGGACAAGGAAATACGATTTATCAAGGAACGAATAGGTATGCTATTAAAAACTTTTTTATGCAACAGCATAAATTTGAAATCAGAAATAACAATTTCTTTGTAAGAGCTTATATGACAGATGAAGACGCTGGAGATTCGTATGATATGACGTTTACGGGTATCAATATGAATAAAGCAGACGCTTCACAATGGTTTGGTACTTATGCGGGAGCTTATGCTCAAGGCGCTGGGCAAGTTTTAGGTGGTGGAGGTAACCCTTTCGATCCAGCTGTTCAATCACAATTGCATGCTGGGGCAAGACAATATGCTGACGCAACAGTAACTTTGCAGCCGGGTAGTCCAGAATTTAAAGAATCTTTTGATGCAATTATATCAGATCCAAACTTAACAACAGGGTCAAAATTTATTGATAATTCAAAAATTTACCATGCTGATGGTAATTATAATTTTCAAGAACAGATTCATTTTATGGATCTACAGGTGGGTGGTTCATGGAGACAATATTCTTTAAATTCTCAAGGAACCATATTTACGGATTATGATGGTCCGATAGATTACAATGAATATGGTGCATACACACAAATTCAAAAGAAATTGATTGATGATAGATTAAAATTAACAGGATCTTTAAGATATGATAAAGCTAAAAACTTTGATGGAAATATTTCGCCTAGAATTTCGGTTTCTTATTCTTTAGGGAAAGGTAAAACGCGTAATTTAAGAGCTTCTTTTCAAACAGGATTTAGAAATCCAAGCACGCAAGATCAATACATTGGTTTAGACGCAGTGAAAGCAATTTTAGTGGGTTCTGCACCTGATAATTTAGACAGATATACATCTAACCCACTACCTAATAGTGCTAAATCTCAACTGTTAGGGTTTCCTAGTACAGTGCAGTTAAGTGGTAGAGCTGCTTATGAAAATTCATTTACACTAGCCTCTTTATTTGCTTTTGGAGCAAGCGCAGCAGCAGGATCTCCAAATCCAGCATTGTTAGAAATTGCTAATTTTGATTATGTGAAGCCTGAAAAGGTAACCGCTTATGAGGTTGGTTATAGAGCCGGCTTTGGAAGAGTTGCTTTAGATGCAAGTGCTTATTACAATAAATACGAAGATTTTATTGGAAATAAAACGGTTGTAGTACCACATTATGGTCAAGTTGACTTTTCTGATATAACACTATTACCACCAGCTTTAGGAGGCCCAATACCAACGGCTTTATTAGCTGTTGCAAATAGGGATCTTCAAGCATTTCAAGTGTATACAAACTCTAAAGCTGATATCTCATCATACGGTGGAAGTATTGGTTTGTCGAGCAGAATTTGGGGGAGTTATAATATTGGCCTGAATTACACATTGGCTTTATTTGATTTTGATCAGTCTTCTGACCCAGATTATGAAGCAGGATTTAACACACCTGAAAATAAAGTGAAATTTTCTTTTGGAAATCCTGAAGTGTTCAAAAACTTAGGGTTTAATTTAGATGTACGTTGGAATGATGAGTATTTGTGGGAATCTACTTTTGCTGATGCTATTATTGATGCAAGAACAGTAGTTGATGCTCAAGTAAATTATACAGTTCCAAAAATAAAATCTACATTTAAAATTGGCGGAGCTAATCTTGGAGGTAAAGAATATATGGTTGCACCAGGGAACGCTAGTATTGGGTCACAATACTATATGTCTTGGACAATTAATCCATAATTTATAAAAACATTTTACATAAGAAACGCTCCAATTTACTGGAGCGTTTCTTTTTTGAAAAAAATCCATTATTCTTTTTCAAAATAAAATCAAAAAACTATCTTTGCAACCTGAAAAAGGAGGCTTGCCTCTAAAGGTTAAACTACTAAAAAATAAATAGTTAAAGTAATGGCAAAAGTTACAGGTAAAGTTGCACAAATTATTGGACCAGTTATTGACGTTGAATTTCAATCAGGCGCTGAACTTCCAAAAATATATGACTCATTAGAAATCACAAAAAAAGATGGTTCATTGTTAGTTTTAGAAGTACAATCTCATATTGGTGAAGATACTGTTAGAACTATATCAATGGATTCAACAGATGGTTTAAGTAGAGGAACTGAAGTTGTTGCAACTGGAAATGCAATTCAAATGCCGATAGGTAAAGATATTTACGGAAGGTTATTTAATGTAATTGGTGATGCTATTGATGGTTTAGGTAATTTACCAAAAGAAGGTGCAAATGGATTGCCAATTCACCGTCAAGCTCCAAAATTTGAAGATTTATCAACTTCAACAGAAGTTTTATTTACAGGAATTAAAGTAATTGATTTAATTGAGCCATATGCAAAAGGTGGAAAAATTGGATTATTTGGTGGTGCCGGTGTAGGAAAAACGGTATTATTAATGGAGTTAATTAATAACATTGCAAAAGGTCACGGTGGTTTATCTGTATTTGCAGGTGTTGGAGAAAGAACGCGTGAAGGGAATGACCTTTTAAGAGAAATGTTAGAGTCGGGAATTATTAAATATGGTGATGACTTTATGCACTCTATGGAAGAAGGTGGATGGGATTTATCTAAAGTTGATAAAGCAGGAATGAGAGAATCAAAAGCAACATTTGTTTTTGGTCAAATGAACGAACCTCCAGGAGCTCGTGCTCGTGTTGCCTTATCAGGATTAACAATTGCTGAATATTTTAGAGATGGAGCAGGTGAAGGACAAGGGAAAGATGTATTATTTTTCGTAGATAATATTTTCCGTTTCACACAAGCAGGTTCAGAGGTATCGGCTTTATTAGGTCGTATGCCATCAGCGGTAGGTTATCAACCAACTTTGGCAACCGAAATGGGTGCTATGCAAGAGCGTATTACTTCAACAAAAAATGGTTCAATTACATCAGTGCAAGCGGTATATGTACCTGCAGATGATTTAACAGATCCGGCTCCCGCAACTACATTTGCGCATTTAGATGCGACAACAGTATTATCTCGTAAAATTTCTGAGTTAGGTATTTACCCAGCGGTAGATCCTTTAGATTCAACTTCAAGAATTTTAACAGCTGATATTTTAGGGAAAGAACATTATGATTGTGCACAACACGTAAAAGAGTTGTTACAACGTTATAAAGAATTACAAGATATTATTGCCATTTTAGGAATGGAAGAACTATCTGAAGAAGATAAATTAGTTGTACACAGGGCTCGTAGAGTTCAACGTTTCTTATCTCAACCTTTCCATGTAGCTGAACAATTCACAGGAATTCCTGGAGTTTTAGTAGATATTAAAGACACTATTAAAGGGTTTAATATGATTATGGACGGTGAGTTAGATAAATACCCAGAAGCAGCATTTAACCTACGAGGATCAATTCAAGATGCAATTGAGGCAGGAGAAAAAATGTTAGCTGAAGTGTAAAAAAGTTTTAAGTTTTGAGTGAGTGGTTTTAAGTTGAATTTCAATGAAAAGCTAACAACAAAAAGCTAACAACAAAAAACTAAATAAAATGATTTTAGAAATAGTAACACCAGAAGCAACATTATTACATTCAGAAGTAGATTTAGTAGCTGTTCCTGGAGTAAATGGTGAATTTCAAATGTTAAATAATCACGCCCCAATTGTTTCATTACTTGTTGAAGGAAATGTGCGGTTTAAAGGAAATGACGTGAAAATTGAAGAGCAATTTCAAAATAGATTCACGTCAAATAAAGGGGAATTCACATTGTCTATCAAAAGCGGAACTATTGAAATGAAAGCAAACAAAGTAGTTGTACTTGCTGACTAATTATAAAATAACAAGTCATCTTAAATAAGTTGACAGTTATTAAATGATTGATTTTAAAAAACCCTGTGAAGTTGAATTCACAGGGTTTTTTGTATATAAAAGTTGAATTTTTTTATCGGATATTAATTAGCGTATTTCCAATAGTGTGGATTCGTATCTTCTGAAAGCTGATTCCAGTAATCTTGATTTACTATTTTGCCATCAAAGGTTTTTAATTTGCGTTGGAATACCCAAATAGTCGGATTAAAAACCATATCGGTAGTTGCAACTGTATATAGTTGAGGTTCTTCTTCTGTTTTCTTTTTTGCTTCTTCAATAACAACTTCAAAACCATTGTGTTCCAATAATTTTGTCAAAAAATCTTTTCTGTTTTCATCAACATTTTTCTCAACAAAAGTTACTCTTGTTTCTCCTATACTTCCAAATGAATGTTTTCCGTCTAATCCCATAATTTGTGTTACATTTTCAAATAACAAATAATAAATTTCAAAAAGTTCTATTTTAATTTAGGAAGAACCAACAACTAATAATTTAAAACTATGAACTATAAATACTGCTTAATTCGTAAATATATTCATATAATGGGCTGTATAAACCCAATACTACAATACCAATTACCGTAATTATTAAGCCTAAACGCATATATAATTTATTCTTAAAAAACGGAATTGGATTTTCGCCTTTTCTTAAAAACATTGCTCTTACTACTAACAAATAATAATATAAAGAAATAGTTACGTTCACGACTGCTAAAAACACGAGTAAGTAATAGCCTTCACTTGCTGCCGCTGTGAATAAGAAAAATTTACCAAAGAAACCTGCAACTGGTGGAATACCAGCCAATGAGAACAACGCTAAAAGCATTATTAAACTTAATTTAGGATTTGTTCTGTACAAACCTTCATAATCATCCATATTTTCTTTACCGGTTTTTAAAGAAATTGCTTGTACAACACCAAAAGCCGCTAAATTTGAGAAGATGTAAATCATCACAAAATAAACAACAGTGGCAGTTCCTAATTGTGTACCAGCTATTAAACCAAGTAGTATAAATCCAGCTTGCGCAATAGATGAAAATGCTAAAAACCGTTTCATATTTTGTTGACGTATTGCAAATAAGTTACCAATAAACATCGTAGCAATTGCAATTACATACACCATATTTCCCCAAACATGCATTAAAGGTTTAAAAATGGTAAACAACAATATCATTAAAATAAATACAGCTGCTCCTTTAGAAATTACTGACAAATAGGAAGCAACACTAATTGGTGCGCCTTCATAAACGTCAGCTGTCCAGAAATGAAATGGCACTAATGATATTTTAAATGATAGGCCTGAGAAAAATAAAATAAAACCTAAAATAGTTAAGTTACTTGCCGAAATAGTTCCAATAATATCGTGAAAAAATATAGAGCCAGAGGTTGCATATAATAGGGATATACCAAATAAGGAAACACCAGAAGCCAAACCAGCTGATAAGATTAACTTAATACCAGACTCGCTTGAAATTCTTTTTGAAGTTTCATAAGCTGCTAACGCAGCAACTGGTAATGTTGATAATTCTAAGCCTATGTAAAACATTAAAAAGTCGCCTGAAGAAATCATAAAATACATTCCTAATAATGAGGAAAATAATAAGATGAAAAACTCAGTACCTTTATCTTGTGCAACAATTTTTTCTTGAATCCAATCTGCAGATTGAAGAAGTAAAATAAATACGCCAATATTCAACACATTTTTAAAGAAGTGAATTAAATTATTTGTTTGAAATGACCCACCAAACATGCTGCTTTCATTTATTGGAAAAAATCCTACAGCAGTGTGAAT
>BS_KBA_SWE02_21mDRAFT_10000469_pt1 | contig 15174 bp, 13 predicted proteins | sample BalSeasSWE02_21m_FD_9196 | JGI IMG/M metagenome (IMG submission 9196)
CCATCACCGTAACCACCCCCACAAGGTGCACGCACGACAATAGGAGCGAGCCAATTACCACCTGAAAAAATTTCAACTTTGGCAGCATGATTGAGCAGTGCATCCATGCAAACTCCGAGGAAATCGACCATATAAATTTCCACCACTGGACGCAAACCAGCCATTGCGGCAGCGACCCCGGCTCCTAGAAAAGCACTTTCGCTAATGGGGGTACCTCTCACACGTTTGGGCCCGAAACGCACAAGCAAATTGCGACGAAGCATGGGGGTGTCTTCCCCAAAAATGATGATACGCGGGTCATTCGTCATGGCCTGGGCGAGCGCATCATCAATGGCCTGTGTAAAAAACATGGTTCTCATTAAGACACCTCCGCAGAGACAGATGAAAGTACGTTGAATACCTCCTGTTCCACCTGATCTTCGAGTTCCTGAAGACGCGCAGGGTCTGAATGCAGGATGCCATGGGTACGCTTTAGCGGGTCATTCATCGGATCTCGTCGGGGGTCGCGCAAGGTTGCGATGACTGCAGCAAGAACCATTTTTAATCCTGCCAGGCGTTCACCCATAGGGGCTCCTCGGGGTTGTACTAAGGATCGGGTAAGCGGACCAGCGATCCTCGGCAGCTCTTGGATGGGGTCACGCACTAACCTTATCATTTGATAACCCAAAAAGTGGCCTTCTAAATGGACACAACGGGCATGCAGAAAGGATGGACCTTGCCCGGAACGGGTGTATTCTATTGCAGATCTAGAGACCTGCCATACCTCGGATAGATTACATCCATCTACTTCAAAAGCCGGGAGACCCAATCCGAGCGCACGAGCCTTCAAACCCCCGCCTGTCATTCTTTCGGATGAAGTGGTAATGCCCCAGCCGTCATCTTTGCAGACAAACAGCACAGGCAGATGCCATACTTCTGCTAGATTCATCGATTCCATTAACATACCCTGGTTAATGGCTGCATCCCCGAAAAAGGCTACGGCGATCGTACCCGGGCGCAAATATTGCGCAGCGATTGCGAATCCAAGTGCGGCTGGTCCTTCCGAACCAACGATCCCTGAAGAAGCAGCTAGGTATTCTTTTGAAAACAGATGCATATGCCCCCCCATGCCCCTGCACAGTCCGCCTGGTTGACCCAATAATTCACGCAAGATCAGAACAGGCTCGATTCCACGCATGATCAACGGCCCTGTGCCGCGATGATCCAACGCCATGGCATCGCCCTCACTCAATTGGGAAATAATGCCTGCATTGATCGCTTCCTCCCCTGTTCCAAGATGCATTTCACCTGAGATCAATCCATCATGCCAAAATCGGGCAATCGCTTCTTCGAACAAACGGCTTCGCAGCATAAGCCCATAAAGTGACCAAAGATCGGGTGACATATTATTCTCCGTGTACATTCGAAGACATAGGGATTGGATTATCCCTTGTTGGGGTATTGGTTGAAAGTGGTGAAACCAGCCTCTCTTTGAGGCAGTTTCTCCGAAATAGGTTATCCAACAAATTTAATCCATTATTGCACATTTTCAGTCTATTGGTCAATTAAGAACTGGATTACGCAAGTAACTTTTTTCCCGCAGGGTATCCCATGGAAATGGTCCGCCAAATGCACTCTATTTCAGAGGAATTCGACGCAACTGAACAATAAGTGTTCCCAGGCCAACTGCAATTAACCCAAAGATCTCTTTGGTCGAAATACTTTCACCCAGAAATAAGACAGCAAATAACGGTATCCAGATCAGCATGGTGCCATTAATGATGCTGGATTCCATGGCTGTCAGGGTGCGCAGGGTGTGATTCCATAGCGTGAAGGCGAAGGCGGTATTAACGATAGCAAGCCATACTATGATTAGCCAATTAATCAGACTGATGGATGGAAAACCTTCCATAAAAAAACTGGTCACAAGCAGTGCGATTGACCCTGAGCCCATACTCACGACCGTAACGATCAGTGGGGGATATATGCCCGAGCGATTGATACTCCTGCCCATGATCGCAGATAACGCATTTGCCAGGATGCCGATAACAGCTATCATGACGCCAAAAATTTGGGCATGAGGGATCGTTACGGGGAAGAAATAAATACAGGCACCCGCTACAGCCAACCCGATCCCACTCCACTGAAAGAGGGAAGGCTTTTCAGCCAGCCAGGCAAACCCCATGACAGCTATTATGACGCTGCTAAAACTCCACAATAAATTCACTGTTACTGCCGGCAGGATGTCAAGTGCAACAAAGATTGCCCCCTGTGTCGCGGCATAAAAAAGGAGCCCAAGCAGGATCAATTGCCACCACATTTTGGCAGGCAAGCTGCGGATCTCTTTTTTTGTATTACCAGACATCAACGTAACAAGAAGAACGATAAATGCCAGGAAGTAACGCAAACCAGCGAAAATGATTGGGGGAATTTCGTTCAAACCTTTTTTGATGAAAACCCAGGATGTCGACCAAAGGAATACAACAAATAAGGCTTGTAATATCGCAAGCGTCCGTGATTTCATCTTGTCAAGCTCCTGTTTTTAGTTCAGAGCAGTAGATTGAGTTGATGTCTCTCTATCCTTCGATCCTAACCTGCCAATCCCGCGCCCGTTAAGTACCCGTAAGGTCAAACCCGACATTGTGCCAATTTTTCAATACCCGGGCAGCTCTCAGAGTTACCCATTTGTTGGGTTGTTTCTTTTGACCAAAATCAACCCATGTTTTTCCTGTGTAATCATATTCCATCGGCCATCGCCCGTTATCATCCTGCTTATTTCGAACGATATCGAGCGCATTTGATAAACGCGGATCCTTCTCGTACCCCAAACGAACCAATGCTTCTACGTTTTGCAAAAGATCTGTGACGTAAAAAACCGGGTATCCAAACTTCCACCAATTTCCGCTTGGTTTGGTGCTCCATCCGGTTGGATAGTCTGCCTCGGCGGGGTCAACACCCAGCAGAAATTCGATCCCTTTCTGGATGGCATTTTCAATCAGAGGTGTTCGCTTTTCAAGAGGAAGTTTNCCAAAAGCCAGCATCACCTTTACNNCACCCCAGGCGCANGGNAGTTTGTTGTTTGCACCACACGCAAAACCGGGACCACATTTGCCGGAATAATATCGTAATGAAGCTTTTTTATCTCCCATCGGAGCAACGCCTTCGCCGGTGACGCTACGCGCCATCCATTCAAAAGCTTTTTCAAGGCGNGGGTCACTAAAACCCAGATCGAGCATTGCCCCGCATAAGTTACCCTGCAAACAATCTGCCGTGCTGGATGGTGTTCCATATACACAGAACTGACCATTTTCCGAGAGCGCATTTTCAAACAAATACTGGCAAGCCCGTTCGATACGTTCATCAAGCGATACTGATGCCCCCAGTTGAGCCAGCATTAGAACTGACCATACTGTGCTGCGATATTTGGGGTTATAACCTGGGCCGGGTTCTACCCAGTATCCAGTCTCGTTCATTTCGGCCAATATGCTGGAGATTGGCCCTTCGTTATGCGCTTTTTTCTGAGCTGAAACCAGCCCAACATCATCGATAGGAAGATCCAATAGATCCCGCATGGCAAGGTAACGAACACCCGTCTCATTTTCTTCCAAAAGCCAGGAAACCGTGTCTCCATTCAATTGATCTTGCCAGGACATTTTTCTCCTCCTTTTGGGGTTCAGGCTGCCGGATCGACTCCCTTTTTTGTTGGATTTTGGATTTTCACATTTATTCTTTAATTTCTTCAAAGAAAACTGTGACAGGGAGAGTGAAAAGGGATGCCCCGCAATCATATAGCGGGGCATCGGAATTATGAATTTTTTAGCTTGCCCGCAATTTGGATTAGAGGCGAGCTTCGAGCCAGGTTTCGACATCCTTGAGGACGCGCAAGCGGTTCGGTTCGTTGAAGACTTCGTGATACATCCCGGTGTATATCTCAAGAGTCTTATCTTTGGAGCTGGCCATATCATTAAGCATTTGTGCCCCGGCAGGGTCAACGAGTTTGTCGTCCCCACCCTGCACGATAAGGATCGGAAGTGTGATCTTGCCGGCCTCAGTGCTGATGCGCTGCATGGCGGATAACATTTCCGCACCCATGCGTGCCGGCGTCTTTCCGTGGAAGACGAGCGGATCATTGACATAGGCTTGTACGACCAATGGGTCTTTTGAGATAGCGGTGGCATCTAATGCCAATACGCCCATCTTTGGGGCGATTTTGGAGAGCACCTTGGACATGGTAATGGTTGAAGCAGATATACTATCGCCAACTTTAACAGCCGGAGCAGAGATGATGGCACCTTTGAAATCCGCCTGGTGGTCGAGCAGATAATAGGAAACGATGGCTCCACCCAGACTATGCCCCAGCAGGAAGACCGGTTTATCCTTCTGCCAGTCTTTGACCATGTTGAAGTAGATGGTCAGAGTATCGGTGAAATCTTCAAAAGTCGCAACGATCTCACGATCACCATCAGACTTGCCGTGACCGATGTGGTCGAGCGCATAGACCGCGTATCCGAGTGGGACAAAGTGATTGACCACATTCATGTAGCGTCCGCTATGCTCACCCAACCCATGCACCACCAGCAGCACAGCTTTTGCGTCTCCAGCAGGAAGCCAGGCTTGATAATAAATATTGGTGTTGCGCACACCCTTGAAATTGCCCTCGATATGATCCATTGGAACTCCTTTTTAGATTATGGCTTTACGGATAACAATGTCATCGCGGATTCAAAAAGATTCTCTACCATTATAGAGCAAAATATTTTTTTGCGTATTGTTTCATAATCAGGCAGGTTGTTCTTGAAGTCGCAAACCCCGGTGCTGTGTCGTTGCGACATGGTCCCATTATTTTGAGGGAGACCGGCACTGTCGCCGGTCGTGGCAATCCCCTCGCTTGAAAAGGGGATTATCTCTGCTTGAAATCACTTTTAACCAGAAGCATTAACAATTTAGATGGACGTTAAGAATACCCTGAGTAGCCAGGTAACACAATTGAAAATTTCACGATTGGCGAAGATCCGGTCGTGGGTTGGACACCCATCTGCCTCATCAATCCTTTTTGATTATTGAAGCTCTTTCCTGTTCTGAAAGAAATGCTTTTGCCTTCAGCAACAACTGATATTTGCTTGCCAGCTTTTCCGCATTCCCTGACTGCAATGCTTTCAGCATGTCACCTTCTAGCTCGGCGACCTCAAGGCGCACATAATAATCCAGCATTTCCTTCAAATGTGCCAGCACGATCATGCCGGTGAGAAGAGGGTGGTTGTTGGTAACATTTGCATCGGGAAACAGAACACCATGTTCCAGCTCTACTTCCAAACCCTGCTTGAAGGCCTCCGCTGATATTAATAAAGCCTCACTACCGACCTCTTTTTGAATAATTATAGATTCGTCCAAAGTTATTCGCGCCTCACTAAGCTTGGTCCAATCCTGGATGCCAAGCTCCTGGCAAACGCGCTGTACTTCTGTTTTTGAAATATATTCGGGATTTTTCAATTTATATTCCTTTTCTGCATTACATAGTTGCAGTGGTTGGTGGTTGTGCAGGCAATGATCCATAATTAAGCTGAATCCCGACCACCTGCACCGATGTTCCAATGATATCCTCATCAGTCAGTTATGGGTAGGACGAAATGAAAGACCCTGACCACTGGCTGCAGGAGAATTGGAGCGATTACTTGCTTACTACACTCTGCACAGCTATAACGACTGGCAGGTTTGGCAAAGAGCCATAATAGGATCCAAAAAGCTGAGCCTGGTCGGTGTCATAAGCAATGGTATTTTGTGCCCAACGGTATCCAATGGATTGATAAAGCAGTTCAACATCGACCGAAAAGGGACCCTTGGCATTACCGGTATCGATGCGGTATGTCACGGTGTCTGATCCGCTTATGAAATCGTTATCTAACAGTGCAGCCCCTTGCGGTGCAATATCATCCGGGACAGTGTTTTTGTCAAATCCCAGAGGGAGCAGTCGATTATCTTTCACATAGGAGGCCGCCATCAGTAGCTCAGTAGTTACAAAGCCAGATACATCTTGCATGATGGGTTCATAAATTTGCACTTGTTCGGGGCGGGAGATCTCGTCATAATGCGGTTCATAAGCCAGCGGATCAATGTCGTTATCGTTACCATTGATAGCACCATCCCGACTTACGCTCCCGGATTTAAAGATCACCTCACCATTGGCGTCCTTGACGACGGTATGCATCCAAACACGACGGGATGGGTAACTGGTGGGAAATTTGTGCCCGGTGAGCACATCCACAGATACATCGAAAGTCAGAGTTGTCCCTTCCAGTATGGGATCGATGATCGCCAGCGTCGCGGTATTGGTTTGCAACTGGGTCAAGGTCCGCTCAATAGTCGCATCAAAATTAACAGTACCAGCCTTTACACCAAGTTCACCACCGTAGTTTTTTAAAATATTGAGTAAGTATATGTTGCCGCCTGCAAAACTATGTTTTGCAACAGGGCTACGCGGGATTGCAGGACCTTGAATAGACAGAACAACCTCACCTTCAGCCGGAGGCATATGGCAATCCTGACAGGTGGCACGCAAGGCATAATCAGAATTCAACCATTCGCTGTATGGCGTTTGTTCCGGGAAGTAGTCCTCACTTAGTGAACCTTCTTCAGTAACGTAGTTTGTATACAGGTTATGGCAGGTGGCACACATCTCCGACTGTGCAAGATGTAAGCCTTGTTGAGGAGTGAACCCGGAGATACTCGACATAAGGTTTATGCCTTGCCTTTGAGGTATGAAAGGACCAAATACAACTCGTTTTCCTGTCAAAGATTGCTGGTCCAGGACCAGCCCGCCGCTGAAACTGGAGAATTCACCCAGGTCAATATCTTGTATCTGGTGGCAGATTGTGCAAGAGACGCCATCCAAAGCCAGTTTGTTGAAGGGATGCTGTGGATCGAGATAGCCGCCTACATCAAAGATGGAACCTGGCTGTTCCAGGAATGCATCGCTGAAATGAGCCATGGGCATATGGCAGGTGCTGCATTTGTCTTCAATAGCCGCACCCAATTCCGGATAGTGCTCCACTTCGATGCTAACAGCAGCCAGATAATAAGGATCTTTAGCGGAATTGGCCATCATGGTGCTGCGCCAGAATTCCCCGAAGGAAACGTCGTTGGCTGCCTGGTCCAGGTTGTTCTGATGACAGGATATGCAAATTCCTGCTGCGGCGAACCAATCATTGTTGGCAAATTCCGGAGAACCACCTGGCGCGGGTACATTGGGGCGGACACTTTCGGTTGGTTCACTGTCTTCGGGTGTTTCCCCCAACTCGCCGGGCAAAGTGGCTGCCAGGGTTGGGGAGGATGAATTGGAAGTAGGATTGGTCACCCCACTGCAAGCGCTTATTAGGATCACCATCCCGGTTAAAAACAGAGTTTGGAACAATTTAAAAGACATTGTTTTCTCCTCGATCAGGTACCCCTAAGGTTTTTGTCTTTCCTGTAGATTCTTCGTAGGTTGGAGTGTGGCGACCATGTATTTTGTTCTGGAAATAGTATAAACCCAAAAATAACCAGATGATTGATAACCATCCATCATAGCCCAAGCCGCTGTAGCAAATTGGAATAAATAATATTCCCTTGCATATTTATTTATTATCTTTTCCGTTTGCTTGGCAAGGAGGTATCTATTTTGCCTGTGATCTCTGGTCTCTCATTAGCCATATCCAACTGCCAAATATGTGAACTTTAATCCAATCTTCCTGAAAAATCTGCATTTATTCATGATTATACGCTTCCTGGTAGTGGTTTCATGTAAAAATTCTTTAAGATAGTGTTTTGTGGTTGGGCGGAACAATTAATGGCGTGGATCTAAAAATTTCTGCCTAGCCTGAAATGAGAAACGAAACAATTGTTGCCATGAACAGGTAAGCGATTACAGCCGCAAATGAATACAAACCGGAAACGACATATTTCAAGACATCATTGAGCCCTGACCTGAAAACTCTGGCATTGATCGAAAAGGCGATCAAACCAACGAACGCTCCAAGAAAGCCCCCGGAAATAATCAGAAGAACGGGTAAACCACCCCAGGCCCATTGATACCATTTCAAGGGTTCGACCAGGTTTACCACCTTGCCATCCACCATAAGTTGAGGCACGTCAAATCCCATAAGCTGTGGTTTCCAGGTGGCGGTCACCTGCCTGAGATCATTACGTTGCAAACGCATTTCGTTGCGTTTATCACCTTTCGGGGCAGGTTCCCCATTGATGAAAAGTTTTGGCCCCGACCAAAAACCGATATTCACTTCGTTATTCTGCCCTTCAAAACCTTCGATGTTAGNTTTGTATTTCATTGGTTGCTCCTGTATGTTGTGATTATGATAATTGATCTGTCTACTCACCACGTCAAAGAAAAGCAGGCATGGCTTAAAGTGCGGTGACGATAATGCCGGCAATAGCTGTGATGATCCCAAATCCTTGAAGTCTGGTGATCTTGTCTTTTAAGAAAATGATCGCCAGTGCAATTGTTACGATCGACAAAGCGGATGAGATAGGCGTGATCAATATTGCATCACCGATCGTCAGCCCATAATTCACCACTGCCACTGCACCTGTCTCNATGATTCCCATACCCACAAGCATGTATTTTGTTTTCCGGTCAATTTTTGCTAGGCCAAGCTCCCGTTTTGCAAAAAAAGAGAAGATCAGCAGAAATAGAATGATTCCAAACTTTATTAGCAGTGTTGATAGTAGCCATCCGACTTCTTCAGAGACGATCTCGCTGATGTTCCAAAAGATTCCAAAGAAAAAAGCTCCCAGGATCGCCTCTTTGACACCTGCTGAAAGCTTAAAACCTTTGTCTCGAATGTCTTTCCAGTCTAAGGATCCTAACGCAACGCCAGAGAGGATCATCAGGACGCCTAAAGTCTGTGTTGAAGTAAGCCGTTGTCCCATGAAGATAAATGCAAAAATCATGGTAAAAACAGCCCATAAATTCATAGTTGTGGCAACGATTGAAACATTGCCTATTTCAAAACCTTTGAAAAAGAATAAATACCCGGCAGAATATACAATTGCAGCGATCGGGAATAGGATGATCACCAGAGGAGGCACATTGAAGTTTATTGCTAAAGCAAGGGCCAGCAGGAGCGAAGATATCCAACCAGCCAGTTGTGACCAGAAGAAAGATTTGAAAGATCCGAGTTGTTTTGAATAAACGCTGCCCAGAAAGTCGTATATTCCCCATCCAACCATACCCCCTATTCCAGATAATAGACTTATTAAGATCGTGCTCATGTGCTTTGGATCCCTTCTTGATATCTCATATATTCATCGAATTATGCTCAGCAGCCCGTGCTGCTCTGTCGGCATATTATGGAGGTTGCTACAGTGAGGAGAGTTTTTAAAAGGGTCACTTTTCTATCGGGATAAGAGCCTGCGCAGCTTCACCATACGTCCATCCATCCAGGTCGGGATGAGGCAGTTGCAATGCACTCAGCATACTGTTGATCTGCTCGCGGTGCTCAGTGGCATGGTTGACAGCCTGGAGGATGATAACCCAGGGTTCGACGTAATATCCATCTCTTGTCTGGAGTTTTTCTTTCAAAAAATTACCCGACCCATCTTTTACCAGTGTCAATAACGCTTCTCCGCTAATGCGGGCGTACTCCTGCAGGTCGTCAATTGCCGGGGTGGCGTTGCTTCTCTCTTCATCAGGCAGGGTAAGCAGTGAGAGGTAGCCTTGCTCCCTGCTGGGCGGATACCAGATTTATCAATGTCTGGCGGATGCTGCCCAGCGTTGCAGATTTTGGTTCAGCGTCGAGCTGATCATCACTTAGACCGGCACAGGCCTGGATGGTTTCGAGATTAGCCCAGTTGTTGTGCTCAAATATCTTTACAAGAATATCTTCGTTCATCGGGAGACTCTTTTAAGATGATCTTATTCAGGTGATGAAAGCTTGTTTTTTCATGGCGATGGTTTGGAAGTAACGCATTGGGTTCACAAGTTGGATGGACCCTTTAGGAAAGCTAAGGTGCGATCCCATGCCAGTGTGGCTGCCGCCTGGTTGAAGGCCTGGGTGCGGTCGGGTTCAAAGAACCAGTGCCCCGTGCCGGGATACCGATGGAATGTGACCGGGCGACCCGCATTGCCCAATAACTGCTCTAAGCTGTCTACATTGGCTTTCGGCTCAAACTCGTCTGCTTCTGCAAAGTGACCGAGGTACTCAGCCCTGGATGTAGCGTAGTCCTCGTGCCCTGTGCCGTAGAAAACCACCACGCTACGGATGTGGTCAGGGTCGCTATTTGAGAGTTCGAGGGCGAAATAAGCGCCTAGCGAGAAACCGATCACCGCAAGATCGCTACCACCTTTTGTGGCATTTTGACTTAGAAAATCGACTGCATGGGCGATGTCCGCACTTGCTTTGCCAGCGTCAAGCGCGTTGCTCAAAAATTCAGCTTCCGGGATGGTGGTTGCCAGTTGACCGTGATATAGATCTGGGGCAAAAGCGCTAAAACCGGATTCAGCCAGGCGCATGCACAAAGCCTTGACGGTCTCATTGAGCCCCCACCAGGCGTGCAGGACCAGGATTCCCCGCCCCTTGCCAGCCGGTGGGAGGGCGAGAACGCCTTCGGGTTGCGATTGAGCCATCTGAACTCCTTGAATTACGGCCGAAATTTTGTATGTGAACGATTTATCTGAGAACCGCATGTTCTAGAAAAATATATCGCAGTGCGGGTCATGATGGATCTGGTCCTGCAAATAGTATATACCCAAAATCAATAAGGCATTCAAAAAAGAACACACCGTATGACGCTCTTTCTTGTGGGCCATACCGTGCGGAATTAAAACAAATGTGTTCCAAAACTTTTCGAATTAGCCCTCGTCCACCTTTTTTCCGCAATCAGAGCAGAACTTGATGCCCGGGCTGAGTTTTGCACCGCACTCCGTGCAATGTTTGGTAGCATCGATCTTCTCCCCGCATTCAGGGCAGAATTTTACCTTTTCAGCTAATGGCGCATTGCAGAATGGGCATGAGGCCCGCACGCCTTCACGCCAGCTTTTCTCGGTGAGCATCTCCCGGTCTTCTTCGGCCATCTTGGAATGTGCCCAGATCTCTTCAACGGTACGGCTGGACTGTGCGGCAGCCATTTCCACACCAAGATCAGGTGAGCAGTTCTTGCACAATCCTTTTTTCGTGTTCCAGCAACTTTTTTTGCAGACCCAGGATGAGCAGCGCGGGCATTGAATGAAATCCGGTTTCAGCTCTTCCATGGCCTTCATAAAGGCTTCGTCATGCGCTTTTTCCCATGCAGCGGAGCGGGCGCGTTCGCCGAGGTCGGCCGCTCGACCAAAAACCCCACCAAACAGGCTACTGGCCGCATCAAGCGCAGTGCTGACCGTCCCCAATGCATTGGATTGAAAACCCGTTCGAAATCCAGAGCTGCATCGATCACAATTGAACTCAAACTGAAAACCCTGGTTGGTACTTAGGTCTGAATAGTTTCGAGTAAATTCGATCTTGGTCATACGGTTTCTCCATGAAATGAAATGATGTTGTTTGGATATGTTTTTTATAATTGATCTTTTTTTGCACGCCACCCAATGATATCTGTAAGTAATTCATATCCTCCTTGATGATGCCGTTCTGAAAAAATTATATGCAAGAAAGAATTCTAAAATTTACCTGTCGAGCCAAGTATATGATTATTCTTGGAATTGTCAACAATTATTGGGATTGGGGATTCGTTATATTGGTGGGTAAACGAAGTTAATAATATTGGTTGGATAATTAGGGAAGCTTTGTTAGTAAAGCTTGCGGCGATTGAAACAATCGAAAAACATGTGAATGGCACAACTTAGTGCATGATGGCTGCGTGAGAAAATGCTTGATTTGCGAGCCAACCGAGCCAGGTAATGCCGAAACTCTGCGTTATCACCTTCCACTGAAAAAGTATTTATCTTGCCATCAGAATCAGCATATCTATCGAATTGATACCTTAAGTCTCCAAATTGTCACTGAAATAGAGATTAGCTTTGGGTACTTCGTCAATGAAGGCACTCTTTGGTGTGTTCATAGAACAAGTTTCCAGCCTAAAATTCAGAGTGTGGCTCGATCTGCGACTGTATTCAGGTAGATCATGTTTTTTCTGCCGATAAAAGTGTGCAACTCATCCATTTCGGTAGTTTCACTTCTTCAGGTGTGTGTTTATCAGGTAAACTCTTTCCTTGTGCTTATGCCCAATTTAATACCGTTGGGTGTTGGATGCCTAAATGGCGACTGATACGCCGTGCGTTCATACCGTCTACATCCAAATCGGATTGCTTTTTGCTGGAGTTCCGGACTGTATCCTCTCGGTTTCTTTTCGAGTGTGTACTTCCACTGACACATAAAACACCGGTAAAACTGGTTTCCTAAAGATGTTTTACTGACCTTATTCTGTTTGACTGTGGCTGAGCTCGGACATTTCATATGCCATTTTTACCTCTCAATTCCACTAATCCCATTTTGAGGTTGATGGATCTATACCCCCGTTTCAATTTTAATTTCTGGTGGGTGGCTTCATATCCAACGGATCCATCCTACGTATTTTATAATTCTGTTCCTTTAAATAAACTGAGCAAATCTGGAATCATTAATCTTAAAAAAACAGAAAGACTCTTTCTAAAAAAACAGAAGAATTGCCTGCAAGATAAATTATGCTTGGAGTTGTAAATCGAACCAATTAATCTTATAATACTGTTTCTGAAGATAGAGCTAAATAAATATTATTTGTAAAATTAGAATAAAAAAATATCAAGAGTAAAGAAAATTATGCTGGTCATCTCAACTATTATTTATTTAATGCTCTCTTATGTAATCACCTTGAGATTAAATAAAGAAATCTTAATTTCTGATTGGGTAATAAATTTTTTCCTGACAACAGTTTCATTAAACATACTCATTGCTGAAATCCCGCATTTTTTCAAAGCACTCAATAACCCTATTATATTTTTATTAATTCAAGGCATATTGGCAATAGGATCAATTGTATTTCTAATCGATCCGAGACAATTAATTTTCAACGAAAGATTATCACGTGTTAATATTAAGTTTCAAAAGTGGGGGGGCTTTGAAATAGTTTTACATGGATTCGTTTTTTTTATCTTCATCTTCATACTTTATGTTGGCTTTCAAGGTCCCATCAATAATTCAGATTCCCTGCATACTCACCTGATAAGGATATTCTACTGGTTGCAACATAATTCATTAGAGAACTGGAATGCATTAAATTATACGCAAATTTCATACCCTATAAATATTTCTGTTCAAGGTTTATGGATATTCCTGTTGTCAAGATCTGAAATTTATTTCTTTCTAATTCAGTGGTTGGCACTGGTTATATCAATAATTGCAATTTATAAAATATCAATTACTTTAGGCGCCAGGCCTGTTGGAGCCTTAATTTCGTGTTTGATCAGCTTGAGCTTTCCTGTTATTTTGCTGCAAACCTTTTCTTTTCAAGGTGATGTCTTCATTGCCACTTTTGCATTATGTTCAACTTATTATCTATTATTGTTCATCAAGAATCGTACAAAAATTTCCTTATATATTTCAATAATAATAATTTCTATCAGTATAGGTACAAAACAACCCATATTCTTATTTATTCCATTATTTTGCCTGGTCATATTTATTCTTATCGTCATGAAAATAATTAAGCCGCGTATTCTGTTAAACATATTAGGACTTTTTATTGTATCTTTTATGTTATTTTCTTCCTTTAAATTCATTCAATCTTCATTCGAAAAAACTTATCATGTCTCTGCAATGGTAGCCCCCGAATTTTATAATAATTTTTCAACTATGGATAAAAAACCAATGCAGGGTTATATGACTATCGGCCTTCGTTATCTTTATCAGGCGTTTAGTATAGATGGTATTGCCGGTCAACTCAACCTGAACCTTCATTCAGAAAGAATTGACATGTTTAAGAAAATCTCAGGCTATTTGTCAGTAGACCTTGAGTCTAAACAATTCTTGACTGAGCCCGATACTCCTTTTTCGTATTCAGAAAGTTTGCCAATCAACGAAGATACTGCATGGTTTGGAATACTAAGCCTTCCTGTAATGTTTGTTGTTCTTTTTATTACCTTACTTAGTAAGGACAAATTTAGAATTAATTATCTTGTTTTATCATTAGTACTCATTGGGATCTTTGTTTTTGGTGTAGTTTTAATAAGAACCGGATGGGGACCCACCAATGGGCGGTACATGACTATTCCAGTCCTTCTCTTTATGCCGCTTGTTTCATTTATTATTCCTAAAAACAGAGTGACCGGGGGTGTGATCGCTTCAATCTTGAGTATTGCGTCGGTATTGCTAACAATTTCAATCTTGACCTTTAATGATTCAAGACCCTTGGTACGTCAATTTGAGCTATATAATTTTCAAAAAACCTATATTAATAAAATCGAGGTTACAAATATATTTAATAGCATGTACCGAAAAGGTCTTTATGAACTTACAAGTGATCTACTGAAAACAGCACCCAACCGGACACCTCTTTATCAAAGCGATTATTATGACAAGTTATTTTTTCAAAACTCACACCAAATCGAGAATATAGAATTCATTAATCTTTATATCGATGAAAACCAACCTCTTTATCTGAATGTCAAAAAAACGGTATTGGAATACGCTCTTTTCGGCAGGAATAAAACCCGGGATCTATATCCTGTTCGAAATTTAGACGATATCGAAAGTAATTCCTATGTAATTGTTTCAAAAGAGTTATCCCAAAATTCAGAAGATTTTAAATTAATAGCTGAGAATGATGACTATCTCATTCTTTTCAAAAGATAGATAATATATGATTTGCTCAATTCAAGGTTTATGGGTGGATGACAGGTAGATTTTACTAGGCTATCAAAACTTTGAACATCAAGCAATAACTTCTGCGATCACCCGTTACCACGGTTGACTTGCGGCGGCTTTTCGTCTATATTACCTGCAATCTCCGCCTCCCCCCAAAAGGATGACAACCATGCCCAACCGTCAAATTTACGTGCTTTCGCCCAAAGAATTGAGCGCCGAAACCATTGCTGTGGCTTTTGCCAAGACATCGCGTGCCCCTGAATCATTTCGGGAGATTGCGAAGGAATTGAGCGATGAATCCTCGGCGCGTTTCCACGAAAAGTGGGTGGTGGGATATGGGCATGCTTCGGTGGCTGAGCATGCTGTTTTGCAC
>BS_KBA_SWE02_21mDRAFT_10000470_pt1 | contig 15160 bp, 15 predicted proteins | sample BalSeasSWE02_21m_FD_9196 | JGI IMG/M metagenome (IMG submission 9196)
AAGCGTGCCGGCTTGGTGCGCCCCCGGGTGTGTCACCATCGGGTCGCCCCCCTTATACCGAACCGGTCCGGGGCTGCGCGGCCCCCAATCAGATCTGTAGCGCTGACTTCAAGGGGGATTTCGTTATGGGCAATGGTCGCAGTTGTTATCCTCTGATGCTGAGCGACACCTTCTCGCGGTATTTGCTGGATCATACAGAATGTATGGTTAGAGCTAGAGAAGAAGGCTTCGTGAGGAATCTTCGAGCTGACGAATGAGATCCTTCGACTCCGCAGGGCTCCGCTCAGGATGACAGAGGGGTGGGTTACATTCTCTTGCAGCCATTCTGCCCTGTCTTCCGTCTTCATTCATTTTGCACCTCACATGACACATTTTCCTTCCCGCCTGTCATTCAGAGCGAAGTCGAGGAATCTCGATCCCCTCAGACGCTCAATGGACCCCCTCAGGATTCATCTGTTCAGAATGCGGAAGCTGTATGGGTAGAGCCATGTATGCTTGTAGGATCCAGAGTTGTGCTCTTGCTGCGGTTTTGGCAATCAAGAATTGCGGCGTTGAGCGAGGATCTTCTGCCATTCGTGTTCGGTGACAAGATCTTTGGTTGATTCCACTCGATCTAAAAAAACCAGACCGTCCAAATGATCCACTTCATGTTGAAAGACGCGTGCGAGAAACCCGTCGTATTCAGTTTCGACCATGACCCCATCCCGAGCATGGTACCGAATCCGAATGGCCTGATGTCGCGGGACCAGTCCTCGAATCCCTGGTACAGTGAGACAGCCTTCCCAATCTTTTTCCATTTCTGATGAGGCCCAGGTCATTTCAGGATTAATCATGGACGTTGGTTCCATGTTCGGTGCATAGGGATACCGGGCATTAGGCCGTGGGGAGAGAATGATGACACGCTTGGATACAGAGACTTGTGGCGCGGCGATGCCCATGCCATGGGTGTTGTCTGCGGTAACGAAAAGATCATCGATGAAGGCCTGAAGTTGAGGGTCATGAATGTNGGTGACCTCAGCTGCCCGCGCGCGTATGACGGAAGCACCAAGTTGGGCAATTTCAAGTACACGAGTCATGGTGTTGGTCGAACTCACGCTGATGTTGGTGTGAGCCAGGAGGCAGTCTCACTATGGCACGATGTGTAAAGAGGTAAACATCCCTTTGTCATAATGCGCAGGGATATTACAGAACAGCACATAGTGACCTGGGGTCAGGAACATCTTTTTCTCCTGGCTGGTGCGGCTGGGAATTCCTCTATTTCATCAATCGTCTCAATGCGCGCATCCTCTTCATTTACGAGGTAGCTCGTGACTATTCCCTCTTGCTCCTGGACTTTTTCCCGTGGGAGATCAGCTGGATTCAAGTCAATTCGGAGGATCACCAGCTCATGCGTAAGCGTTCCCTCATTCAGAGCAGTGACAGTGAGTCACCCGGCTTTGGCCTTGGTGGTATTGGGATGTACATGAAAATCTTTGAGGATAACGGTGACATGTTCCTTGGTGTGCTCAGGTTGGGCGAGGGTGGACTGAACGAATGCAGGAAAAGCTAGACACAGGGAAAAAAGTAAAAACGCCAGAGTCTGGAGTAGTTGGATCATTGAAGGCTTGCGTGGCATCGCGTGAATTCCTTGTGCGAACATTAATTAGCAATTAACCCTCTTGGCATAATCTCATGAAAGCGCATGACTGGATGTGAACGATATTTTCCTGGTCTAATGCGGCTATATTGCAATATTAATGATAATGATTGTCAATTTTAATTTCATAAAATAAACTACCAATGTTTTTACATGAGAGTCAATGACTAGAGAATCAAGAGGGTTTTGAGGAGAACACAAGAAAGGTTGAAGTTACACAAAACCACAAGGCTGAACCAGAATGTCATGATAGCCATCTTGATGCTTTGTGAGGGTGCGGTATGGTCAGGGACAGCAAGGTTGGGTTGAAAGGATCGGGAAGGGCGCACAAGACTACCCCCTTATTATTCAAGAGAAGTTCTGTAGGCGGATGTTTGGCGAATGGCGAATGGCGAATGGTTGTGGTGGTGTGTGACATGCCAGCTTCATTGGCCAAAGCCGCAACGGTCCATTGCTGCGTGGGATCGCGATGGATAGTTTTGAGGCTTTGCCCAAATAGACGATCAGACAGCGCCATATGAGTTAATGACAGTAAAGGAAGCCGCCTCCTAAACAAACCTCCCTGAGAAAGTTCTGTACATGATGGTTAGTTAGAGACGGATTCCTTACCTGTAGGTCGGAAGATTTATGAAATTCGATTAGAACCACCTCAATAAAATGATTGATTGAAGAAACAAATAGTGAGGGCGATGTCTGAGCGGAGGTGCTAACCCTCACGAATAAGCTCTGGCGTGCCCTATGGCCTCTTGTTCGGATTTATAGATCGGGACAATCTCCGAAAGATGCGCCCAGTCTAAATGGTTCCGAATATAGATCGGTGGTTTTACGATACTGATCTGGACGTGAAGGGGTCTCATGTTGTGGTACCAGAGAAATAATTCTCCTAGGCCCGTCGAATCAATTTCCGTGACGCCGGAGAAATCCAAAATGATGTGGTGACAGCCCGATTCTTGGGCCGCCCAGATCTGCGCTTGGATGCCGGTCGTCGTATGACGACTAAACTGACCGGCGAGGGGGATAACTTTCGTTTGGGACTGATGATGTTCACGAACCTGAAGCATAGGACCTACCTCCGGGTTATGAGATGGGTGGAAAGGAATGTTGTTATTTCACAGTAAATCCCTTTGCACCAGTAGGAGCAATTCACCAATAGTAGTAGTGGAATATATGTAGGCAATTATAATTTCATATATGAAAAATCCCCTCAAAATGAAGGTCTAAAGTATGCGCCCGATGTCCTCTAACCTGGCACGGGGCCTGTGCGGACGGTCTGGGGGTAAGCATGCTCGAGAAGTCTGATATGTGTGTTGACCCTACGAGATCATGATAGGCGGAGCCAGCCCTTTATAGGGCTGCTCACTGTTTGTAAAGTTGTAAAGAAATTAACCTTGAAGAGGCTATTACCTAAATTGAGCGATTCTCTTTCCGGAAACATTGCTCAAGAAAGAATCGCTCAATTTAGGTGCTTATAAAAATTCCGTCAGGCGTTGGATTAAAAAAATGGCCAAGCTGCTAATCGTATAGACCGGTCCGCTCCTGTCCCAGGTTTCACCTGGAACAATCAAGAAACGTCATTGCATGCCACCCAAGCCATTCCTAAAACACCAGCAACAATTAACAGTTGCCCAATTTCAACGCCTAGATTGAAAAAACCATCGCGCCAATGGAATCGCATCCTGCGGCAATTCAATTTCCGCGAGGGCCATTTCGATAATCCCTTCTTGCGGTTTTTTGTTTCGTCCAAGATTCTTCCATTCATTCCACTTAATGGGACGAGCGCTCGCCTTTGCCGAGGATTCTCCATAAAAAATTGTGCTTTATTTTTTGCACCGTCTTTTGAACGTAGGAAATTGTTTGGTATGATTTATCGTGTTTTACACATGATCTCCAGTATGTGCTCTCCATGAAGGGTCGCAGCGGGGATCTACATTATTCCCTTAACAGGAGGACAGCCAGAATGGCTAAACTTTTTTCGATGATGGTTGCGGTCGTGTTCGGAATTTCGTTTGTTGGATTAGGTGTAGTGCAGGCCAATGATGCCTTAACCGGCTCCTCACCCATCATGGTTGCTTCCGGTAAAGCGGGAGAGGACCATGGGAAGGCTGGCGACGATCACGGCAAAGCTGGAGATGATCATGGAAAGGCAGGAGAAGACCATGGGAAGGCAGGAGAAGACCATGGGAAGGCCGGGGATGATCACGGCGAAGCTGGAGATGATCATGGGAAAGCCGGGGATGATCATGGGAAAAAGAAAAGCCACGCAAAGAAGAAAGAAGCCCATTAAGCCTTGTGATTTTTCCATGAATGGCTGATGGCCATTCGTGAATTCCAACCTAGACGGCCTTGTGGGGGGATTCGGTTCACCGATCCCCACAAGGCTTTTTTTCGTTCAAATGGGCAGCTTCCATGCGGACCATTTCTTCATACCAACATCTGGAGATGCCTCATACTCCTTTCCTCAGTCTCTTCTTTACCAGCTTCTTGTTGCTATTTCCTTTTTAACAATTTTGTCGATCCCGACGACAGCCTATTGGCAGGAAAGGCTATTATCGCCCGGAAGGAAGGGGGCGATAGGAAGGGCATCTGGAAACTCACCAACCCGGTTATTAAAACGGACAACGGTACAATTATGCTTACGATCCCATTCTTAAAGAGGAAAGATAGCCCGTTAAGGTTTTCCGGGAGCCAATCTAGTGCATTCTATTCCCTACGCCCCTGCGAATGGCTTTTCATACAATGATAAGGGAACTTCAAGGTGTCAGCGCGTTATTGGACGGCCTTTGAGGAATAAATTCTGATGGAAATCATCATAAAATCAAGGAGATAAAATCAGCGGATTTTTCCGGCAGGATTTGGAATAGGTTTTGCTAATTTTCAAAATTCAACTCCTTGGGAAGAGCCCCGGGAGGAAGTCTTTAACATTTATTACACATCTTTTTTAGGAGGGCAGAACTATGGTTAAAGTCTTTACAATTCTTTTGGCCTTACTTATTGGCGTAAGCTTCGGCGGAATGACCTTCGCCAAGTCGTTGGGTGCCTCCAGCGACCAATTCTCGATCCAAGTTCCCCAAGGTGACGACAAGGACGACACCAAGGATGGCGAGAAGGGTGACGCACCGAAAGCGGACGATGATAAAGACAAAGGTGAAGGCGAGGATAAGGACAAAAAGTAAGCTTCGCGTGTTGTAGCCTTCTTTAGTCTAAAGCAGTAGCCCTTAGGAGACTTCAGGGATTGAAGACTCCTAAGGGCTGTGCTCTTTTTTCCCCCAATTAGGCGTATCTGCTTTTCCTCCTAAGTTTCCCTACCATTCAGCCCCTAAACGATCCACGATAATCTGATGCACCACAGCATGAGGCCCTAGTCCAGCCAGGTACAGGGCGGTTTCAGCGACATCAAAGGGATCGATCTTTCCGCTGCGAAGAATGTCCTCGGGCGAGGCATCCACAAGTTCATCAGCCACTCCAGCCGGACAAATCGCGCTCACTTTAATGTTGAAGGCTCGGCCTTCATCAGCCAGAGATTTCGTCAAGGCCATTATTCCATGCTTAGAAGCACTATACGTTCCCGTTCCAGCCCAGGCTTGGACTCCAGCCACGCTGGACATATTCATGATAAGCCCACCCCTCTGCTGTTTCATCTGTTGAAAACCGGCCCGACAACAGAAAAACGTTCCTCTCAGATTCGTGGCCATCACGTCATCAAACGTCTTGGTGTCTGTATCCTCTAAACGCCCTCCTCCAAAAATTCCAGCATTGTTGACGAGAATATCTAACTGCCCGTATTGCGTCAGGGTGCGCTGGATCATGGCATTCACTTGGCCCTCATCGGATATGTCCGTTTGAATGGCATAGGCCTCGCCACTCTTTGCCTGAATACGGGCAACCACTTGCTCGCACAAATGGAGACGTCTTGCTGCCACCACCACCTTCGCACCTTCTTCCCCGAAACGCAGGGCGATGGCCTTTCCAATTCCGCTACTGCTCCCTGTCACAATAGCGACTTTTCCTTCTAAACGGTTCATGCCTACGCTCAACCTCCCTTTCATGGTCAGAGGATGAAGCCTTCACCCCCGACAACTTGTCCGATCAAGGTTCTTGCAGGTTGGCCAAAAGATCCCGGAGAGACACCAAGCCCACCACCACCGTATTTTTCGTGACAAGGAGATGGCGAACACCGCTGTCTTTCATCATTTGAAAGGCATCTTCAAGAGGCCAAGAGGCCTCGACGGTAATCATAGGGCTGGTCATCACGGTATCAACCGTCGTGACCGTCAGGTTTTTTTCTTGAGCCACGGCTTTGCGAATGATGTCGGTTTCAGAAATGACTCCGATTATTTCCTCCTCCTGATCTCGCATCAGTTCCCCATGGCGGACCACCACAAGCGATCCCACTTGCTCATCTCGCATCTTCCGTGAAGCCGCCATGATATTTGCGTTGGCCTCAATCTTTTGTAACGTGGTGGTCATCACATTGGCCAAGGTTTTCATGATTGTTCTCCTTATCAGAAGGTCCACGACAATACTTTGCTCGACGCCTCCCTATTCGCTCTTGTCATAGGCGGCACCCCGTTCATATGGGGCCAGTCTATGCATCCCCCGCTCATGGACTAGATTCACACGAGGAGTTCACATTGAATGTCTCCTTGCTGAATATACTCTAACAAGATTTTTCGCTAACAACAGGCTGGGAACATGCCTCCTCAGATAACCACCGCATCGAGCCTTATCCCAAACACCACGTTTTTTGGTCCACCTATCATCCTAAAGGTCATCACCTAGAAACCGACAAGATACGAGATGACCCTCATTTCAACCATTCCCACTCAACAAGAAGAGAGTGAAGCTCTCCGTGCCCGTATCACGACTCAGCTGAAGGAAGAGGATTTAGACCTTCCTTTGCTCCCTGTGGTTGCCCACCAAGTTCTTCAACTCTCTGGTGACCCCAATGCTGACGTCAACAAACTTTCCACCCTCATTCAGCAAGATCAAGCACTAGCGGGACAAATCCTGCGCATTGCTAATTCGCCCGCGTATCTACCGCGATCTCCGATTGTCTCCTTGCAACAGGCCGTTGCCTGGTTGGGGATGAACATGCTGGCTGGCCTGGCCTTTTCCGTGTCCGTCCAAAGCGGCATTTTTACGATCAAAGGCTATGAAAAGGAAATCCGTGGCTTGTGGGCCCATGCCTTGGCCACAGGCTTATACGGAAAAGAGATTGCTCGCCGTATTCGCCATAATGTGGAAAACGCTTTTCTCTGCGGCTTGCTCCATACCATTGGCAAACCGGTTCTCCTGCACCTTCTCCTGACATCTCGATCAAATCAGGAAATTCCACTTTCCTGGACTGTTCTTGAACCGCTCATTCAGGAATATCATATTTTAGCTGGCACGAAGTTAGCCGAAGCCTGGAAACTACCTGACCCTGTTCAAGAAGCCATTCGTCTCTACCCTGACGACACCTATCAGCAGGCCACCTCTCCGACGAAGGGTGCCATGATCACCTGCCTGGCCGATCATTTAGCCTCCTATGGCTTGGGCTCATCTTCCCTGGAGGAAGAGGCCCTTCGCGCGTTACCGGTTATTCAAGACCTCAATTTTTACCCTGATGATATGGATGCCCTCTTAGAATTACGCGAAGGCATTCAACAAAGTGTGGAAGCCTTCCTCGTATGAGTTCTTCGACGCACTATGATCTCATCGTCATTGGCAGTGGGCCAGCAGGCCAGAAAGCTGCCATCCAGGGAGCCAAATCAGGCCAACGTGTGGCCCTGATCGAACAAAACCGGGAAGTCGGTGGAGCCTGCGTCTATCAGGGGACGATTCCCAGCAAGACCTTGCGGGAAAGTGCCTTACAAATGATGCAGTTCCTCCATGCTACTGATGTGTTTGAATTTCGCATGCGGGACGATGTCAAAATTGCGAGCCTCATGACTCGCCTCGATAAGGTCGTGCGTGCGCATGGGGCATTCATGGCAGAACAGATCGCTCGCAACAACATCGAACGATTTCATGGCCGCGCCCAGTTTGTCTCTGATCGAGAAATTCTGATCAAACAAGTTGCTGGCACCACAACGACGATTGCCGGGAACATTGTGGTCATTGCCACAGGATCTCGCCCACGCATTCCCGATCATATTCCTATTGACCATGAACATATTTTAGATAGTGACTCTATTCTGTCATTGGTCTATTTACCTAAATCCTTGATGGTCTTAGGCGGGGGCGTGATTGCCAGTGAATACGCCTCGATCTTTGCCCTTCTCGGAACACAGGTCACCATGGTCGATACGGCTGACCGGCCACTCAAATTTCTGGATCAAGAACTCACGAATGAATTCTGTGACGCCTTTGAGAAAACCGGAGGGCACTATCGCGGGCAACAAAAAGTTCAATCGGCTCAATGGGACGGCTTCTCAAAAGTCATCACACGATTGGAAAACGGGGAGACGTTGGAAAGCGAAAAAATGTTGGTGGCTTTGGGACGAGTGGCTAATATTGAACACCTGGATATTCAAGCCGCAGGACTCACCCCCACGCCTCGCGGCCTCATTTCGGTCAATGACCATTGCCAAACCACCATACCCCACATCTACGCCGTGGGAGACGTCATTGGCCCACCATCTCTGGCGTCATGCTCCATGGAACAGGGCCGTCGAGCCGTATGCCATGCCCTGGGGCTACATTCAGGCGATGCCCCCGAACATATTCCGATGGGCATTTACACCATTCCCGAAATGTCGAGTGTCGGACTCAACGAACAGGAAGCGGTAGAAAAATTCGGGGGAGCCCTCGTTGGTCGAGCCCGGTTTCATGAAATTGCCCGAGGACAAATTTCCGGAATCACGAATGGCCTCTTGAAAATGGTGGCCGACGCCAAAGGAGAAAAGCTCCTTGGTGTGCATATTGTGGGTGAAGGTGCCACGGAACTGATTCACATTGGGCAAATGGGTTTGCTACACCACATTCAAATTGACCGCTTTATTGACAATATCTTCAACTTCCCGACTCTCGCCGAAGCCTACCGCGTCGCCGCCCTCGACATCGCTAAACAACGGAAGAAATAAAAGGCATTTCTTTTGGCACTTTGACTGAATTTCCTGTGCTGGACGTCAGTGGTTTTGGGTCATTTTTCCGAACAACGGGTGAACCCTTCGGGATCCACTATGCAATGGACCTCCAACACAGCAGCAATACTCAAGGGAAGCAGGGAAAAGAAATAACTACGGTTGGAATGTAGAGAAGGGAAGAAGGATGCTCAGAAGCGGTAGCTGAGTTCAAGCAGATGCATATCAATACCCCGGTTATTGTTCCCATAGAGTGTGGCATCTGAAAAATGACGAAACCGCCACCCAAGAGTGATCTGTTGAGGAAAATGATAGCTTAGTCCCCCATGACCGATAATCTGGACTGGGCCACCAAAGTCCTGATTCCCAAATTTCTCATCGCTGAAAAAGGCTGCTCCCGTGCCTACATCGAACGTCACTCGCCAATCCCAGTTCGTAAAGGATAAGCCCGGGCCTGTGGTTCCCATAAACCCTTCATCGCCAGCTCCTCGCAAGATGCCTGCCGTGAACTGCCAGTTATAACGTGCTTCCCAGCCGTTCGGCCATTCCCAGGAGCCAGGGAATCCCAGGATGGTAAAGGCCTCAATGACATGGAAATCTTCTTTCTCTCCGGGAGGAATGCCTCCATGCTTTAAATTAAGCCCCCCCCGAATTCCCGCCGAGATAATCCCGAATTTTTTGGGTTCTTGACTGTGACTCACTTGGGGGAGAAATAGGAACCACCCCAAAGCCATAAAGGCACTAAGTATTTTGACTTTGGACATGACTATCCCTTTGTGGAAAATTTTCTTCCAGCTTGGGTCAATAGACGGGCCTTTAGTTTCTCTGCTCATACACACTTCGACCCGCCAATTGGCAAACTTGAGCATCAACGAATCATGAATAGAGGGGAGTTAATAAATGGGCAAAACGAGAGATGAAGGATGTGAGAATCTCAACCAGCCCGTTATGCGTCACTAGCTGATTGCGAAAATGGAGAAACTCCCATCACCGGTTGATTACGCTCACCTACGGTACCACAGATTTCAGTTCAGGCAAGAAAGGTTACGAGTTATTTTTTAGGCCAAACAGCCAACTAACAGAGGCCTCACTCAACTGCCGTTGCCCCCTCACAAACAATTCTATAATGGGCCGTTAGCCAATCCCTGGCGCGGTATCCTGATCGCGCCGCTCTTTGAGTGATTCCTCATAAGCCTTTTCATCCTTTTCCAGAGCCTGGCCTTTTTCGATCTCTAGAATCTCAACGGGTGTGAGATACTTTAAGGCCATCGCGCCTAAGATTTTCTGACTCGGCGTTCCTTTTAATTGAATATGCAATAACGCATCGGCGCCCATCATTTGGGCCTTCTTAATCAACTCAAAATGCAGCTCATCCCAATTAACTTTCGTTTTTTCCGAAGACTGTTGCACTTCGATTTCATCCATTGTTTCATAAGGAATCTCAGGCGGCTCTTCAAGAATCTCGATATGTTTGTCGGCGTTGAGATTGCCCCCATGGATTGAAGCCTGCTCCGCCACAGGCTCTACCCGAGGGGCACGGGCGGTTTCGACATCAAAGCTTTTGAGCCGCATCGCCGCCAAGGCGGCTTCGTGTTGATTGCTACTGTGAGAGAGCCGTTCGAGTTTATCCACACGATCCAGGGCCTCCTGCAGACTCATTCTGGCTCCTGGCTTTCGAAGTGCATTCACTGGCATAGACAACTCCTTGAGAACAACCTCACTGGCTTGGCCTCCCCATTTTCTTAATTTCTTAGTCTGCTCTTCTGACAACCACCCAAGGTCACGTCTAAGCTGAATGAAAGAGCAAAGACGACGGAATATCTACCTGCTCAAGAATCAGCTTGTCAATTAATCATGAGGTCATGTGGGTTTTCTCATGCAATTTTTTTCTACCAATGATGCTTTTCCCATATAGAGAAGGTTCTTTTGACCCAAGCAATAAAGTCACGCTAAATGTGTACTGTCTATCAGCCAAGTGCACACAGATCACTCTTCATTGAAAAACCCCAGGCTCCAAGGGCTTCATAAATGAGAAGACTCCCAATTCCCCAGGTAGGGTAACCTGAATTGAGCGATTCTTTCTGGAGCAATGTCCACGAAAACCCTAGGCCCTCCCTTCCCGAGGCCAAGACGATCTGGTTGTTTCGCGAAAACTTGGCCCAAGGGGGCGTGGGTGAAACCCTGTTCGAGCAATTTAACACCTATCTGGCCAACCATGGACTCCAACCGTGAGGGGGGCAACCGATCGATGTCCTGCTCGTCCCAGTGGCGAAACAACGGAAAACACGGGAAGAAAAGGCTTCGATTAAAGCGGACAAGAGTCCCATAGAATGTGAGTTCCACTCGGCCAAACGCCGGCAGATAAATACCGACGCGCGCTATAACATCAATCGTAGGGACAATCACTATGGCTACAAAAAGCATGTGAATGTCGACAAACAACACAAGTTGATTCGGCGCTATTGGGAGGCAAGTTTATTCGAACGATTGGTGTGGTCCGGGCTCGAGCGAAGATCGGGCTGAAGAATCTGGTCTGAAATTTCAAACGGGTGCGGTTCCTCAGGGCACTCAGTCGGCGGCTCGTGGCCTAACAAAAGGGGAGAAGTGAGGGCCTTTAGGGTAAATCAGGTAAACACTCACACACATTGCTCAGGGCGTTCAGCCTATCTTTCAAGCAAGCCAGGCAAGAGCCGACCAAAAAGCTGGGGGGGTAGAGGCGCTCTTAACTATTTCGATGGATTATACGCACCCAGTGAGTGTTTTGGTGCCCTTGTTATAGCTCTTAGATTGAAGTGAAGTTGGCAAGAGCATGCCATGTTGCAGTGGTTATTTCGGCAAAAGGCAAGGCTCTGGAGAAAGAGAAGAAGGTGTGAGGCACCGTTGATTAACCAGGGCTCGTAGATCACCTAAATCATAGGGTTTGCTGACAATGGCGTAGACTCCTAATTTCGTGGCTTTCTCGCGAATAGTTGGATTGAGAAATCCTGTGATCATAATGATTGGTGTATCAGCCTGTTGGGGTTGGTGTTGCACGTGACCAAGAAATTCTAAGCCGGTCATCACGGGCATCGCATTATCCAAAATAATGACGTCAAACGTTTGAGATTCCAGCATCGTTAGTCCCATCGCGCCATTATCCGCTTCCATGCATTGGAACCCATCGTATTCAAACACTAGACGAAGTAAGTCACGGCTCACCACGTCGTCTTCAATAATGAGCATGTTTTTTGACATCAGTTTGCTCTCCTATTTTTGAATGGTCAGTTGGTCTTCCGAGCCGACAGAGCTAGGTGTTCTCTGGTCAATTGCCGAAGCCCATTGATTTGATCGGTTGGGATCACGATGATGTGTTTTGATTGCCTGGTCAGCCTGGCACTCTTATCGGGGATGGCTCTTCCAAATGAAAAATATTCCTCCAAATAACCCTAGGCCGGTTAAGCAGATAACCACAACGAGTTCCATCGTTCTTTTTCTCCGTTAGGTACTGCACGTTGGATAAAGCAAAGGTTGTACCAAGCAACGAATCAATGAAAGTCAGGGAATGTTCAATGCATATCCATTCATAACCCATTGGAATATATGGAAACGTCTTTTAATTTTTGAAATCTTATTTCAAAAATTTAGGATTTCACGAGTGAGCCGTCATGATGATTGAGGGAGGCTTTATTATCTAAATCCATACAAACTGTATCTTTTTGGTTAGGCCCATTAAGGTAGGATAATGGAGATTTGTCGAAAGCGTAGACGCCATATTTCCAGAGAACACTGGCGAAGCGGTTATTCTTGACGAAGAACGGAAAGTGGCGGAAGGCCTAATAACCGGTAGGTTCCCAGAAATCCTGTGATAAGGGTGAGGAGGACCGTCATCAGGAGTCCGGCAAATAAGACGGGCAGATTCATTGTCCAGGTTAAGTCAAAAAAGAACTGTAAGATCGACCATGAAAGAAGGCATCCCAATCCTAGTCCTACCAAACCAGCAAATCCACCAATCAGCCCGAATTCTGTGCCGAGTGAAAACAGCAAAAGTCCACGGCTTCCTCCCAGAGCTTTTAAAATGGCAAGTTCGCGTAGTCGCCGGTAGCGGTTGATAGAAATCGCGGCAATCATGACCATGGCCCCTGTGATGAGGCAGAGGAGGGCGAGGGCCTGAATACCCATCGCGAGTTGCCGAAATATTTTGGCAATGTTGTCCAAGACGTCTCCGACATGAATCGCTGTGACATTGGGCATGGCTGCCACAATGGCTTGTTGAAGAGGGATTTCTTCNTTTNGGGGGACCTTGGCGGTGGCGATGTAGGTGATGGGAGCCCCATTGAGCGAGCCGGGCTCCAAAATCATAAAAAAATTGATGGAAAAAGAGCCCCAGTCGACGGTCCGAAAACTGCTGACTTTTGCGACAAAGGGCATTCCTTGAATATTGAAGGTGAGAGTGGATCCCAGTGATAACCCCAAAATTCTTGCGCCCTCTTCCTCCACTGAGACCAGAGGAAGATTGTCGTCACCTTGAGCGTTGTCCGAGAAATGGCGTGGTGGGGTGTTTCCCCACCATTGGCCCTGAGTCACGATATTGTCCTTGGGGAGGGCTTGCAATGTTGTCAGGACATATTCTCTCGTGAAATACCAGCCGTTTCGTTTCCCTTTATGGTCTTCGGGGTTGATGGGGTGTCCGTCAATTGCGATGAGTCGAGATCGCACGACCGGGACCAGTTGAGACGCTGCTCCTGGAATATGTTGTTCAACTATCTGCGTGAAGGACGTCTGTTGATCCGGTTGGATATCAATAAAAAAGAATGATGGGGCGTTCGTCGGGATTTGATCCTCAATGAGGTTAAGCAATGCATGTTGTACGGTCATGAGTGTGCTTATCAGCATGACGCCGATTCCAATTGCCAAGGTCATGGCCTTAGTGAAATTCCCTGGGCGCTGGAGATTGTTTGTGGCGTGACGTAATAACAATCGTTGAGGAAATTTGATATGCCTGAGGATCCAGAATAACCCACTGGTTCCGCACAATAAGGCCACAATGGCGACAAGAAAGGCACCAGAAAAGAACAGCCCGAAAGACAACGAATGGGCTTGCCAGATGGCTAACCCTATCAGACACCCGGCAATCAAGAGGCTGGTTAATCTTCGTACTCGGTCGTTCCACCAATGTTTCAGAAGTGTCATCCATTTGATTGCCCAAGGTTGTGGCTCCATGTGAGACGTCGCCTGGTCAACATCTTGGCGAAAGACTAGGGCTGGCGAGACATGCCGGATCGCCAGCAACGGCCACAGGGAAAAAGCCAGTGTGGCCACTGTGCCAACGGCAATTCCTCGTAGAATCGGAGTGAGGCTGGGGTCCATCGGGAAGGTTTCGGGAATGAAGCCTTGAAGTAACAAAGGCAATCCTTGGTGGAGCCCGGTTCCGAGTATTCCTCCGGCTAGACTGCCGATACCTCCCAGGAGCAGACTTTGTGTGAGATAAATTTTCATGACCTGGGAAGAATCTGCGCCAAGGGTTTTGAGTGTAGCGATGATCGGGGTTTTTTGAGTGATAAATCCTTGAATGGTGCAGGCCACTCCGATGCCTCCCACTAAGAGAATCGTGAGCCCAATGAGACCGAGATAGAGCGTTAATTGGTCTAAAAAGCGGCGAAGTCTGGGTTGGGCATCACGGTAGGAGTTAACCTGAACGCCTTCCGGACTGAGTCTTCCCCGAAGTTCTCCAAGCCATCCTTCAAGATTATTTGAAGGAGGGAGCTGTAGTCGATATCGCTCATGAAAGCGGCTTCCGGTTTTGACAAGTTCCGTCGCATTCAACGCCTCCCTGGAAATCATGACGCGAGGGCCTAGGCTAAAGGCTGTGGCGATTTTATCGGGTTCTTTTTCAAGGATGGCTGTGATGATGAAGCTGGCTTGGCCAATGCGAAGCTCGCTGCCAAGATTCAGATCTAGGCGAATGAGCAGTGATTTCTGGGCGATCGCTCCAAAACAAGGGAGACGTTGGCAGCCTGATTGAATCGGTGCCAAAAGTTCCTCAGTTGGTTGAGCTGGTTCAACGATGACCTTGCCATAGAGTGGATAGAGCGAGTCCAGAGCCTTCAATTCAACCAATTGCGAAGTGGCCTTTGTGGCATGATCGTATGGTTCGTTGGATTCAAGGGCGGCCATGCCCGCCAACTCTGTGATATGAGAGACGGGGATCTTTCGTTCAGCGAGTGAATCCAAGACGTCTTGTCCCTTGGGGCTCATCGTGCGCCGCCAAGATAGCTCGATATCCCCTCCTAGCAGACCTCGCGCATCCCCCAAGATGCCGTTTTCTACATTCGTGGCAAACAGATCGACGGCCACAATGGCCCCAACACCTAAGGCGATACAGAGAAACAAGAACACAAAACGCGACCATGAACTCGCGGTTTCCCGCCAAGCCAATTTGAGAGCGATGGGTGTCATAGGGTCTGAGGTGTGGATATTAGGT
>BS_KBA_SWE02_21mDRAFT_10000471_pt1 | contig 15143 bp, 15 predicted proteins | sample BalSeasSWE02_21m_FD_9196 | JGI IMG/M metagenome (IMG submission 9196)
GCCATTTGGAATATCGTTTTCATAAAATCCAGAGGTTTGAAGTGAACCATTCTCGAAATAGTATTTCCATTCACCTTCATTTTTATTTGATTTCATTTTCCCGATCATTTGAATATTATTATTGGAAAAATAAATAATAAAATCCCCTTCTTTTTTACCATCCACAACATCATATTCAATTTTCAAATCGAGCATATGCGATTTATTTCTCCCCGTGTATGGGATAGTTGAAAGTGTATCACTGTATAATAGTCCATCTCTCAGAACTAAAGGTTTAGAAAGTTTTTCTTCTCATTGTGTGAACATGAAATAAAAAGAATTCCGATAAGGATGGTGAGAAATATTTTGACCAAGTTATTTCCTAATTGATTATTGATTGAAGAATATTATACGCTTAGAGAAGAATACGCTTCTAATAACTTAGATTTTGTTTCTGCAAGATCCTGCGAAATTACTTTAACATTACCAATAATAGGCATAAAATTAGAATCACCATTCCATCTTGGAACAATATGGAAATGAATATGATCTTCAATCCCTGCACCGGCAACTCTACCAATATTAGCACCAATATTAAAACCGTGTGGATTTAAAACTTTATGTAATGCCTTTTCGGCGAGTTGAAGTTTTTCAAATGATTCAGATAATTCAACTGAACTAAGCCCTGCAAAATCATTTGTATGTCTCTTAGGTACAACCATCAAATGCCCGTTATTGTATGGATATAAATTAAGAACTGTAAATGTATGTTCACCCGAATCTATTAAAAGGTTTTCATTGTCTTTTGGATCGAATGATAGCATCTGGCAGAAGATACATCTAGATTTATCTTCATCAGACTTGAATGATTCAATATATTGTGATCGCCAGGGAGACCAGAGTTTTTCCATTTTACACCTTAAATTAAAAAGGCGGAAACTTGTTCCGCCTTAAAATTACTTATCCTCTTCACGAGATTTATTATACTCGTTAATAACCTTTTGTTCAACATCCTTTGGCACTTCTTCGTAATGTGTAAATTTACGTTTATGAACACCGCGTCCTTGAGTTAAACTTCTTAATTGAGACGAATATTTATAAAGTTCTGAAAGTGGAACGTGTGCTTTAATAATTTGAAAGTGTCCATCGGAATCCATTCCTAAAATTTTTCCGCGCCTACTTGAAATATCACCCATAACATCGCCCATATATTCATCAGGGACAATAACTTCAATTTCATAAATCGGTTCAAGCAAACAAGGTTTACATTCTAAAAATCCTTTTTTAAAGCACTGAAAAGCTGCTAATTTAAATGACATTTCATCCGAATCAACATCGTGATAGGATCCAAAGTGTAATGTAACTTTAACATCAATTACGTGATTGCCGGAAAGTACGCCCTTAGACATTGTTTCAATTATTCCTTTTTCAACCGCAGGAATAAATCTACCGGGCACAACTCCACCAACAATAGCATTTACAAATTCAAATCCCGTACCTCTGGGCAACGGCTCCATTTTAAAGTGTACGTGACCATACTGTCCTCTTCCACCAGATTGTTTTTTATGCTTGTATTCAACATCATCAACTCTGCTTTTAATAGTTTCACGATAAGGAATTCTAGGTTCAACAAGATCAACATCAACTTTATATCTTTCTTTCAATCTCTTAGCTGCCAGTGCAAGTTGTAATTCACCTTGACCAGAAATAATTGTTTGTCCAATTTCAGGATCAAACTTTACATAGAATGATGGATCTTCTTCGTGCAGTGAATGTAAGCCAGAGGCAATCTTATCTTCATCACCTTTTGCTTTTGGTATGATAGCACTTCTAATAACTGCTTCAGGAAATTCGATTGGATTCATAACTACAGATAAATTCTTAGAAGCAAGAGTATTGTTAGTATGTGTATCTTTTAATTTAACAACTGCCCCGAAGTCTCCGGCGGAAACCTGTGAAACATCTGTTCTGTTTCTGCCATTTAGAATGGAAAGCTGACTTAAGCGTTCAATCTTACTATTGGATTCATTAAGCAAATCCAATCCGGATTTTACTGTCCCAGAATATACTTTGAACAAAGATAGCTCACCGACATGCTGTTCCGAAATTGTTTTAAATATAAACAACACTGGCTCACCATTAGGGTCTGGTTTAACTTTAACCTTTTCATTTTTACCAGCAAGTGTGCCTTCTTCACCGCCTCTATCAACTGGGGATGGGAAATAAGACGAAGCAAAATCCAAGAAATTATTAATTCCAACTGATTTGGTTGCAGATACTGCAAATACAGGAGTTAAACTTCTACTAAGTAATGCAATTTTTAATCCATCTTCAATCTCAGAATCTGTTAGAGCACTATTTTCAAAATATTTATTCATTAATTCTTCATTGGTCTCAGCAATCTTTTCAATTAATTGTGTACGATATTCTTCTGCTTTAGATTTGATTTCATCCGGAATTTCAGTTTCAGTAATTTTTTTTGATCCAGCATCGCCATAAGTATGAATTTTCATTTTTAATACATCAACAACCGCATTAAAATTTATACCTTCTGTTACTGGAAAAGTGATTGCAATTGCGCCGTTTGTTAGCCTCTCTTTTGCTTTTTGAATTGTATCTTCATATGTAGAATGTTCATTATCTACTTTATTAATAATAATTGCAGATGGAAGTTTAAACTCATCAACAAATTTTCCACTAACTTCCGAACCAACTTCAACTCCTTCTGCTGACTTTAGAACCATCACAGCTGTATCACAAACTTTCATTGCAGATTTTACATCTCCAATAAAATCAGAATAACCCGGTGTATCTATAATATTAATTTTTTTTCCGTTCCAATTGATGTGCATAAGAGAGGATGATATTGAAATTTGTTTCTCAATTTCATTTGCTGTGTAATCCGAAACAGTATTGCCTTCAAGAACGTTTCCTATTCTATTTGTTTCACCAGCAGTGTATAAAATAATCTCCGATAGAGAAGTTTTTCCACTTCCCCCGTGTCCGATAAAAGTTATATTACGTATTAATTCAGGTCCATATTCTTTCAAGGGATTTCCTCCTAAAAAATTTAAAGGTGAGAGTTAAACGATTACTTATTTTTGAAGTTTCTCCAAAATGATTCAAATCCTTTTCCGACAGCGTGCAAATTATTCACAAACGGCGTTATAACATCTTCAACACCGCTACGAATTTTATCCTCTATGCTCAATAACTTATCAGCACGCTCCCTAAAATCATTTAAAATAGATCTTGAAATTCTTAATTGATTTTTTGCTTCAGAAGTAACTTTATTCAGGGTTTCAGAAAGTTCCGTAGTGGAATGTAAAAGCGGCTTAAGGTTGGCAGATAATTCATTCAGATCATTACTAATGGACTGCACTGATTTAACAATTTTATTTACATAATAAATCAGTGCAATACAAAGTGCAGATGCAGAAACAATTAGTACTATTGTAAGTATTTGAACTATATCCATTTTTGTTTCTAAGAATTTTTGGCTTCTTTATATGCGTCAAGACCTGCTTTAACAGAAGATTTAATTCTGTCGGTTTCAGATTCTAACTTCTCTTTACCGGTATTATAAACATCTGTTGTTTTTACTTTGGCATCCTTGATTACTTTTTCAGCATCCTTTAAAATATCTTCAGATTTTGATCGTGCATCGTGAATAATTCTCTCAGATTTTTTCTTACCTTCATTAATCAATTCGCGTGCTTTATCTTTTGCTTCAGTAAGATATTTTTCAGCTTCATCAAGATATTCTTCAGACTTCATCTTAATATCAGCACGTAGCTCTCTACCACTTTTAGGAGCCGTTAACAAAGCAACAACAGCACCAACAGCACCACCAGCTAAAATCCCGATTAAGAAACCTTTTGCTAGACTATTATCTTGTGACATGTCAAACTCCTTTCATTTAAAAATTACTAATCAAAATATATCAATTGGACTTTCTAAAATCAAGGTAAAGTAGAAATTACAGCGGTAAAGAGGGATTTTGATGATTCTTATTCACTAAAATCCTTCGAAATAAAAGAAAGACATATTTTTGATGAAAGTAGATGCAAATTCTAAAGATTTAACTTCTCTTGCACCTTATATTAAAAGAGCAAAATCATACTTAACAATTTTTAATCTTCTTCTATGACATTGTTTGATTCAATAATAATTTTCCCAAATCTTTTTTGATAAAACAAAACACTTATTGCACCTACTAAAACGGCAAACCACAAAGTGACAGCACGAATTATAAATGTTGCGGCAAACGCGCTATGTTCAGATAAACCCTTTTGTACAAGCATCAATGTTAAAGAACCTTCCGTAACACCTAAACCACCTGGCAGCATAGATATTGCTCCAACAATAGTGGCAAAACTATAACTAAAGAAAGCCCAGAGCACATCAATATGTATTTCAAAATTTGTTAGAATGAGATAATAGCCAAAACATTCAAATCCCCATGAAACAATACTAAGCAGTGTCATCAAAAGTAAAGGAGTCAGAGATAATAATTTTGATGAGGATTCATAAGCTGTGCTGATCTTTAAAATATGTCTAGAAATAAAACCTATATTTGAAAATAATGAAATGATTTTATAAAATAATTTCTTATTAGATATAAGAAGTAATCCAGTAAGAATAATTACTCCAATTAGAATTATAATATTCTTACCATAATCATAAAAATATGCCCCTGTAAGAGCTATAATTGTTAGTGATAAAAAATCAGTTGCTCGTTCAGCAAAAACAATTGGAGCAGTCTTACTAATTGAGGTGCCATTAACTTGTTTTACTAAGTATGATTTTAGTAGTTCACCCATTTTACCGGGAGTAACACTCATAATTAAACCGGACATAAAAATTGAAAGTGAATCAAGTTTGTGAAGTTTTACATCTATAATTTTTAAGTAGTACTCCCATTTAAGAAATCTTGAAAAATAATTTCCAAGCGAGAGCAAAAGCAAAATTGGTAATAAATACCAATTAAAATTTTTAAATGAACTGATTACTTTTTCATAATCAACATAAACCATAAATACAAGATAGACCAATGCAGCAATTGCAATTGATAGGAAAACTCTATTGCGAATTTTTTGCAGCAATTACAATATCCTTAACAGAGCGTGATAAAATTTTGCAAGCGGCAAACCAACAACATTATAATAGCATCCATTAATCTTTTTAATAAATACAGCACCAAAGTCATCCTGGATTCCGTAAGCTCCGGCTTTATCCATTGGACTTCCGCCATTTATATAATCTTCAATTTCTTCATTTGTGAGATCACGGAAAGTAACTTCAGTTTTTTCATACTCAGAAATTGTTTTATTATTACTAAAATTAAAGATCGAATAACCCGTGTAAACAATATGAGTTTTACCACTAAGAAATTTTAAAATTCTAAATGCATCTTTTTTGTTTACAGGTTTTCCAAGAATTTCTTTATCCAGAACAACAATCGTGTCTGCTGTAATGATAATACCATTCTTAACTTTCAATTTAGCAAGATTAAGTTTTTCTTTAGATAATCGAAGAACTGCTTTAAATGGCTGTTCATCTGGATGAATTTTCTCATCCATATCAACACTAAATGATTTGAACTTTATATTTAATTGTTTTAATAATTTTCTTCTTCTAGGAGATTTTGAAGCGAGAAAAACTGGAATTGAAGAACTAATCATATATACTTTTTATTATTGTTTCTGGAAAGTAATGATTTAATATTTCTTTATAATCTATTCCCTTTTTTGATTGACCAATAGCCCCCCATTGACAAAGTCCAACTCCGTGTCCATTGCCTTTCCCAGTGATGATTATATTTCCATCATTAGTGTTTACATCGAACAAAGTGCTTTTTAAAATTGATTTACCATCACCACTTCTAATTATACCTCTAATCTTATTTCCTCTAAGTAAGATAGTCTTTTGATTTCCCTCAAGATCATCTAGAGTTATTTCAAAATCATTAACTCTTCCCGAATTAAATCGGGATTTTATCTTTAGATCTGAAATTTTATAATTCTGTGACTCAATAAGTTTAGCTTTATAAAGTCTATCTATAAATGTAACCTCAGAGTATTTCTCTGTCCACTCATACCTTGGTGATATTTTGCAATAAGGTTCATCACCATCCTCTATCCCACTTAAATATGAAATATTTTTTTTACTAAAGACATTCGCTACGTCTTCAGTACGTCCGCCGCAAGTTGAATGATAAAATATAATAGCAGACTGATTTTCATAGAATAGTATTTGTCCTTTTGATTCATCAACAATTTTGTTTGTATACTCAGTTTCTCCATCCACACCACCATAAACCTGATCGCGTGTATCAGGATAAATATCAAAAAAATCTTTATTCTCATTAATTTTATTAAAAGCATAAGTACGAATACAAATTGAAAATGCTTTTAGTGCGTCATAATTTTCTGTGCCTTTTCCAATCGGCATTTCTTTGGTCATCACACCTTTAACATAATCTTCCAGTCCAATTTGATTGACTACTTTTATTTCAGAATCAATTATGGAAATAACTATTCTCCCACAATATTTTTTCTGATCAATTTTTATTATTTCAGTTTCATTGTATGGCATTAAGTAAAATATATTAGCAACAAATTCCATTTTGCCTATTGTCAGTCTTAGTTTTTTTGAATCACTACTAAGATTAAGTTTATTACCAGAAACCACTTTGGCTATAGATTGTTTATCATCAGAAATAAAAATTTCATCATTAACAGAAATTTCTAACTTGCTTGATTGATTATCCAATAAAACTCTAATCGTATTTGAGGAATTAAAATTGGTATTAATATTTGAGGAAAACCGTTTGGTAGAAGAACATCCCGAAAAGATTAAGACTAAAAAAAGTAGAAAGAGTTTTAGATCTGAAATTGTTAAAGAGGGAAAAAATTTATGGAATTTAAAAATCGAGAAATGGTTCACTATTTATTATCGGAACATCGCCTTGATACTGCCCCACGTTCTTTTATAAACGCTTGAAATGCTATGGGACACATTAACATCTGCAGAATAGGAAGCCAAGTTACTATCATCTAGAATCTTAAGTCTGTAAACAAATATCATATCATTTGTTTTGTATGCATTCTGATCAATAAAAGTATAATAGGAATTATCACCTTTAGGATTTACAGTTGCTATTTCTGCAAAAGAACTTTGAGGGGTTTTTCTTTCGACTATAAATTTCTGAAGATTAGATTCCTCACCTGTTTGCCATTCGAGCTTTACATCATCAGATTCACTTCTGGCGTGAAAATATTCTATATAAGCTCCAGCGTAAACTGTGGCAATTATTAGAAATGATATGATTATTGTCGATAATTTCATTTTCACAGTGCTAATATATCCGCAATAATAAAGATTGTCAAGTAATTTAATAAAGATTTTTTTCCAATAGACTATTCTCTTTGAGTTAAGATTCTTCAATTAACTAAAAATGAGTAAATTTAGTAGTAAAAAATGATAAACTGGAAGAAAAACCTTTATATAATGTGGGTTTGCCAATTTCTGGCAATGGTTGGGATGAGTTCCATCGTTCCTTTCCTTCCACTGTTTGTTAGGGAACTTGGGGTAACTTCAATTCAAGAAACTTCTAAATGGAGCGGGTTGGTCTTTGCAGGTCCATTTTTTGTTTCGTTATTTCTTTCCTCACTCTGGGGAAATCTTGGAGATAAGTACGGAAGAAAGTTGATGATGATACGCGCTACCTTTGGACTAGCTATCGCACAAATCATTATTGGATTCTCACAGGATATTAACCAACTTTTTATCGGAAGATTATTGCAAGGCGGGTTAAGTGGTTTTCTTCCAGCCGCAATGGCCTTAATCGCATCCAATACTCCTGAGGATAAGACAGGTTATGCACTTGGTATTCTTCAATCATCAACTGCTGCGGGAACAGTTTTGGGTCCTTTATTTGGAGGAATTATTTCAGATTTTATTTCCTTTCGTGCAGTGTTTTTTGTGGTTGCCGGGTTATTATTTGTTGTTGGATTTGCAATAATAATTTTTGTTAAGGAAGAAAAGAGTGAGAAATCAATAAAGAATTTTACTTTGTCCGATAATTGGAGGTATGTGCTTCATGATAAAAAGATCTTAATACCTGCAATATTAATAATGCTTACTTCTCTGGGAATTTCATTCGTGCGCCCAATCTTTGTATTATTTGTTGAAACTTTGGAAATAAATAAAAACTATTTACCAACTATTACCGGGGGACTATACAGTATCGTTGGAGTGTTTTCAATTTTTTCTGCTTACTGGTGGGGCAAGAAAGTTCAAACATTGGGGTTGCAAAAAAGTATTGTCATCGCTTCAATACTTACAGCGTCAATGTATTTACTTCACTCAGTAATAACCAACCCATACTTTTTAATACCAGTAAGAACTGTTTTGGGATTTGGATATGGCGCTTTGATGCCTCTGCTTTTTACGAGAATAAGTAACAATGTTAATAAAGAAAGAAGGGGCGGCGTATTAGGAATAGGTTCAAGTTTTCAGGTTTTAGGAAATTTAATTGGGCCATTACTTGGTGGATATGCAGGAGCTACTATTGGTTTTCCATTGTCATTTTTGTTTACTGGATCAATTTTTATTTTGATAGCTTTAGCCGGGTATGCAAGCTTAAAAGATTAATCGAGCTTAACCGGTATCTCTTTATACCAATCTGCAGAACTATACTTATAAAATATTACTGAAGAATAAATTATTATATAACCCGGTATTGCAAACCAAGCTCCGGTCAATCCAAAATCCAAAACCACACCAAGTAAATAAGCTAATGGGACAAAAATAAAAAGGTTCGTTAACATCTCAGCTTTCATCACAAATACTGTTCTACCTGCTGCCTGTAATCCATTTGCTAGTACAACGCCTGTTGCATAAAATATCTGTGCAAATCCGGCAATTCTTAAAGAAGACTTTGCAAGTTCGATTATACTCCAATCATTAGTAATTATATTCAAAACATATTGTGGTATTGAAATAAAAATAATTCCAAGCAGAATTGTATAGATAGTTGCAACCTTAGCTGTTTCAAATCCATAAAGTTTTGCAAGACTAAATTTCCCTGCTCCAAGGTTATTGCCAACAAGTGTTTGAACAGCAATCCCAAACCCAAATAAAGGAAGGAAAGAAATAAAGAGTGTTGAAATGATAGCCTGAGTTGCAGCTTGTTCTTTAGTTCCGATAATTCCTGTTATTGCGACAAAACTTAAAAACCCAATTAGTACAAATACGTTTTGAAATGATACAGGCAGAGAAATTTTATAGATTCCCTTAATTATTTCTCTATCAATTTTAAAGTGCTTAAAGTTTTGATATTTATTTCTGTATGCCGGTAAAAGTATAATTATCAAATAAAAAATCACATCACTAAATGTAGCAAGAGTAGATCCCAAGCCAGCACCAGCTAAACCCATCCGCGGTAATCCGAAGGATCCATAAATTAGTATATAATTAAATATTATATTAAAAAAATTTGTAAGTATCCCAGAGATCATAAAAATTTTAGTTTTACTTATCCCAAAGAAAAATCCGCGATAGGAAACAGAAATTAAAAAGAATGGGATTCCCAGAAATCTGTAGAAAAGATATTGTGAAGCATAATTGCCGACAGTTTCATCAGATGCAAAGAAATGTGCAATCGGTCCTGCTAATGAAGCACCAATTGCAGCTACAATACCTCCAATAAAAACTGAAATGATAAGCGAATTGTTTAATGTGTTTCCACATTCTAGAAAATTACCCTGTCCAAATCTTCGTGCAACAATAACGTGAGTGCCAGTAGCAAGACTTGAAAAGAAACTTACTAAAGCCCAGGTTGCAAGAACTCCAATTCCCATTGCAGCAAGCGCATACGTAGCCTCGTCCAATCTTCCCACCATAGCCGAATCTACAAGTGAAACCACCATTTGAGTAGATAATCCGGCAATCGCTGGTAGAGCAACTCTTAGAATTTTTTTGTAGTAACTATTAATTGGTAATAAATTCATTGCGGCCAAAAATACTGATTGTTGATTAAGATAAAAATCTGATGATGTGATATTGGATAAAAAATAGTTTAAAAATAAAAACCCACAATATGTGGGTTATAAAAGTGGAGCTAAGCGGGATCGAACCGCTGACCTTCCCGATGCCATCGGGACGCTCTCCCAGCTGAGCTATAGCCCCGTAATTCTTATTCAAAAATAATTATGTTTATTCCAAGAATCAATTAACATTTTGAATTAATAGTGACTTAATTTTGACTTTGATTCTTCTAAACGAGAATATATTATTACAAATAATAAATTTAATGGGATTATGAAATTTCTTTCTCTTATAATTATTTCTATTTTATTACTGCAAGGCTGTGATGATACACTAACTGTTGAAAATATTGATAATAAACCTATTCCTGCAGATAGTGTAAGTTTTGCCCAGCATATTTATCCAGTATTTCAAGTTAAATGTGCATTTTCAGGATGTCATGCTCAACCTAATCCCGAAAATGGAATTGATTTATCTACCTGGGCAGGGGTTACGGCAGACCCAAATATTGTTTTTCCTGGTTATCCAGATTTAAGTAGACTTGTTTGGACGATTGACCCTAGTATTTCAGGTGTTTCTAAAATGCCACCGGTTGGGTATGCAAGAGCAATTACCTCTGAGCAACTAAGAGGAATTAGAACCTGGATTGATGAAGGAGCCCTGGATAATTAATCAAATCCACTTCATTTGTCTGTACCAATCACAAGTACGTTTAATTCCTTCTTCAATTGATATTTTTTGCCTGTAACCCAAATCTTTCATCGCTTTTGATGTATCACACATCCAATACAGCTGAGTAATATCTTTGGCTTTCTCAATATTTAAAGTTGCCGGTTTACTAGTAAACATCGCAAAGAATTGAGCAAATGAAGCAATGGAATAGACCAAGAAGTGTGGAACTTTTAAAATGATTGGTTTCTTATTAAGTACTTTTGATGTAATAGAATTAATTTCCTGCCATGTATAATATTTTTCAGAACCAATAAAATAGATTTCGCCTTTTGCTTTTTCACTCATTGCTGCAAGATAAAATCCTTCTACTAAATCAACAGCGTGGATGAGGCTTAATTCCTTTTTATTAAATCCAATTGTTGTTGTAAGTCCTTTACTAAAAGTCTGAAAGTAAATAAATATTTCCGTATCTCTTTCGCCATAAACAGCCGGGGCTCGGCAAATAGTGATTGGTAATTTATCCTTAAATGATAAAACCAATTTTTCTTCTTCCAGTTTACTTCTTCCATACGTAGTAATAGGATTACACTCAGTTTCCTCGTTAACCGGATTGCCTTCTGTCGATGGACCTGAAACAGTTTGGCTGCTTACCACTAAAAATCTTTTAATAGTAGATTTGTTTTCAAGTGCAACTTCAAGCAGATTTCTAGTAGTTTCAACATTTCCCTTAAAGTACCCATCCTTAGTTTTTGATTTTACAACACCGGCTACGTGATAAATATAGTTTGCATCTTTAAATGCTTTTCTTAATCCATCTTTATCAAATAATCCGGAATCAAAGATTTCAAGATCTTTTCCATCTAGCCATTTTAGATTACTGGATTTTCTAACAATACATTTAACCTTTAATCCTTTTGATAAAAGATTATCAACAAGATGACTTCCAACAAAACCATTTGCGCCTGTAACTACTGCTATTTCTTTAGTTTGCATAAATATGTTTATTTGTTTTTAAGAGTAATTAGATATAATTTTTGAACGCAATTTAATAAAAAGTCGAGTCAGTTTTCTTAATACACATCAGTTCAGGAGGGTTTTTTGGATTTATTTAAGAAGTGTTTAGAATTTACCCGCGCAGATGAAATTAAAGCCCTGGGTATTTACCCTTACTTCAGACCAATTGAAGAGAATGAGGGACCAGTTGTTCAGATAGAAGGTAAAAGAAAAATCATGGCTGGATCCAACAATTACCTTGGATTAACGGGCCATCCACATGTTAAAGAGGCTGCTATCAAAGCAGTTGAAAAATACGGGACAGGTTGTTCAGGTTCACGATATTTAACAGGTACACTCGATTTGCACATCGAATTAGAGAAAAGATTAGCAAAATTCTTTAACACAGAAGCTGTTTTATTATTCAGTACTGGTTATCTATCTGCTCAAGGTGTAATTCCAACTTTAGTTCAAAGAAATGATTTTGTTATCTCAGACAAGGATAATCATGCTTGTATTGTGGTCGGAACATTAATGACAAAGGGTGCAATGGGCGGCCTTGTTAGATACAAACACAATGATATGGATGATTTAGAAAAAACAATTTCAAAACTTCCTGAAGAAGCTGGTAAATTAATAGTTTCTGATGGTGTGTTTAGTACCGGTGGAGAAATTGTTGAACTACCTCGATTAATTGAAATTGCTAAAAAGTATGGCGCACGAGTTATGATTGACGATGCACATTCAGTTGGTGTTATCGGGAAAGGCGGAAGAGGTACAGCAAGTGAATTCAAGCTTGAAAAAGAGGTTGATCTTACAATGGGAACATTTAGTAAAACATTTGCATCACTAGGTGGATTTGTCGCAGGTTCTGAAAGAGTAATAAATTTTATTAAACATTTTTCACAGGCACTAATTTTTAGTGCTTCACCAACACCTGCTTCTGTTGCATCTGCACTAGCTGCATTGGATATTCTTGAAGCTGAACCTGAACGCGTTACTAAACTTATTGATAATGCAAACTATATGAGAAAGAATCTTAAAGAAAAAGGATTTAATATAATTGACGGAAGGACTGCAATTGTTCCGGTTATAGTTGGAGACGATTCATTAGCTTTCCAGATGTGGAAATTTCTTTATGACAATGGGGTTTTTGTAAACGTGTTTATTTCACCAGGAGTTCCTCAAGGCAGACAAATGATGCGAACAAGTTATATGGCTACACATGAAAAAGAACATCTTGATGAAATTATACATGTTTTTGAAAAAGCCGGTAAGCAACTAGGTCTTATTTAGTAATAAACTAATTTAATTTTAAGCATACTCTAATGAGTATGCTTTTTTTATATAGGATTAGCTATGCAAGAAATTAAAATCAAAAAAGTTGAAACAAAATCTGATCTTAACACTTTTATAAAATGTCAGTGGAATTTCTATAAGAATGATCCACATTGGGTTCCGCCCCTTATTATGGAAAGAAAAACTCTTCTTAGTAAAGAAAAAAATCCTTTCTTTCAAAATGCCGAAGCTGAATATTTTCTTGCATACAAGAAGGATGAGGTTGTTGGAAGAATAGCGGCGATAAAAAATGATATGCACTTAAAATATCACAATGATAATTCCGGATTCTTTGGATTCTTTGAATGTATAAATGATCAACAGGTAGCAAATGCATTATTTGATACAGCAAAAAACTGGCTAAAAGCAAAAGGACTTTCAAGAATGCTCGGCCCGGCTAATCCATCAAGTAATGATGAATACGGAATGTTATTTTTTTTTTTTTTTTTTTTTTTTTTTTTTTTGGAATGACAAAAGCAAAAGATCTTTTAGCTTATAAACTTGAAAATCATAAAGTGATGGGATCTGAGAAATTAAAAAGAGTTCAGCAAATAGCTCGTGATCGTTACAGGCTTAAAATATCACAGCTAGATATGAAGAACTTTGCCAAGGAATTAGAAAAAGTAAAGTTTGTGTATAACAAAGCCTGGGCACCTAATTGGGGATTCATTCCGATGACTGATGCACAAATAGATGCCATGGCAAAGGATTTAAAGCCTCTTGTAGAACCTTCACTTGTTTTATTTGGTGAAATAGATAATCAATTAGTCGGATTTGCTTTGGTTATGCTTGATTACAATTATATATTTAAACAAATGAATGGTAGACTGCTTCCATTTAACTTTATTAAGTTGTTCACCAAAAAGAAAGAAATTAAGTGGGCAAGAATTATCACTCTTGGATTAGTTCCTGAACAGCAGAAAAAAGGTTTAGATGCAGTATTTTATTGGGAGATTGTTAACCGTGCTCATAATATTGGAATTGATTTAGGCGAAGCCAGTTGGGTTCTTGAAGATAATGAAATGATGAATCGGGGAGCTATTGTTATGGGCGGTGATGCATATAAAAAATACAGAGTCTGGCAAGCTGATTTATAAGAAAATATTTTTATCTGAGGATTAAATGCGTCTCCTCATCCTTTTATTAGTATTGAGCAAATTAATTTTTGCTCAATTTGACTCCACAATGTATGATCTCATCAGAACAACTTATGAAAGAAGTTTTGATAGACCCATCGTTTTCAAATACCTCAATTCCAATTTAGGACATAAAACTAAAGCAGCAATCTTAAGTATCGCTCAAAGTGAAGACTCTTCTTTCGTTCCTGAATTATTAAAATTAAACTTTAATGAATATGGAGGTGATGCTTGTTTTGCGCTTGCTCAGATTGGTGCCTGTAACCAATCAATTAAATTTCTATGGAAATATCTATACTCTTCTCCCCTGCCCAATCAATATCTAAAAATATTTTTTGCTATTGGTAAGATTGGTGATGAAAAAGATCTTAACAAACTGGTAGAGTTTTATAACTTATTCGATGGTCCAATTTCCCCATACGAAGGAATTTCTGAAGCCATTTTGCAATTCCAAATACGCGGAATTAAAAGTGATAATGCAAAGTTAATTTTAGAGAATGAAGTAACTCATAAACTTTCCTCAGATACAAGAATTGCAAAAGCTTTATTTACATTAATAAGATATGGTGGTTCAACTTCTATTTTGAACTTTCGTGATTACCTTGTTGTAAGAAAATATGAAAATGGGCTGAAGCAACAACTCGATAATATTGATATTGTTAAGGATCAATTTTATTTAATGAATTTATCTATCATAAAAAGATTTTCATTGAACGATTATAATAATTTTTATCAATTTACTAAGCCTGAATTTAGAAATGACCTTATCCTTATCAACTTGGCTAAGACACAGGCATATTTTGATCCTCTTAAGGATGAAAATGATTTAGGCTGGAATGAAAACTATATTCATTTCCTTTACGATGAAAATCAAAACGTAGCAATTCAATCAGCTATTTCAATTAAAAATTTAAATAAATCAGTTGTAAATTTATTTTCAACTTTAATAAAAAATAAAATTGATTCTCTTCT
>BS_KBA_SWE02_21mDRAFT_10000472_pt1 | contig 15142 bp, 12 predicted proteins | sample BalSeasSWE02_21m_FD_9196 | JGI IMG/M metagenome (IMG submission 9196)
CTGTTTCACGTAATTTTCCTCCGAAAACCTTAAATCGTTTCAAATAAAGGATGGAAAAATATGGGTAAGATGATGAAAAGTCAAGAATAATGTAGTTTATTATTAGTACTAACTTCATTGTATGCTATTTCATCTAAAAACGACATTTAGGCCATCAAAAAAAATTACTGCCAAAGCTCAAAGATTTAATAATAGACCAGAATTTTGGTTGAAATAAATAAAACTCTGTTTTCCCTTTCATCATCAACTTTAATTTAAAGTCTTCATCATTTCCTGTTCTTATATATATTATTTGAGATAAGTATCCTTGCATTTCTTCCGGTTCGTTATAATATGCATAATATTTTTCCAATTCCATTTTATAAGAAAATCGTTTTTCAATAAACATATCATTGCTAACTACTTCAAGATGAATATATGGTGGCGGATTGTAAAGCCCATCATTTGCCCAGAATGTAATCCCATCAAGTTTTTTCTTTTTGTTTTGATCTATGAACGTCCAGCCTTTTGGATATTTAATTGAAACATTTAAAGTTGGTTCAGTATAAACCTGATCCAAATTAGTTGTATCGGCAATTATATCAGAAAAGCTTACAGTTTTTAATTCCTGATTTGTTTCAGATGTTTGTTCATTGGGTAACGCTTGTTCTTGATTTGTAAAATCATCCTTTAGCTCTTCTATTAAATTTGTGTGAGGATTTACAAATTCTTTTGTATCAATCGTAAAAAACATTGAATTTAATCTGGCGGTATCACCTTTCAATCCATATAAGAAAATAAATATTGCTATAAACAATAAATGCAAAATAATCGAGATAGAAAAATTTCTTATCCAGTTTTTATTTTCACTTATATTTTCTATTTCAGAATCTTGTTTTTTCATCTTTACAATAAAGCTAAGTTTGATGCCTGAAGCAAAATTACTAATTTTGGTTTAACATTATTAATAAATTGTAAAGTAAAATGAAGTACCTTATTACAGGCGGAGCCGGTTTTCTGGGAATAAATCTAGTAAGATTTTTGCACTCCAAAGGTCACGAAATAACTTCTTTGGATATTGTTGAATTTGATTACCCTGATATGAATGATAAAATAAAAGTCATGACAGGTGATATAAGAGATAAAGCAAAAGTAAATGAGGCGGTAACTAATCAAGATATAATTGTTCATACTGCTGCCGCACTTCCACTTTATAAAGCAGAAGATATTTATTCCACCGATATTGACGGAACAAGAAATCTACTTGAAGCCGTAGAAGAAAATAAAATTAAAAGATTCATTCACATTTCATCCACCGCTGTTTATGGTATTCCTGATCATCATCCGTTGTTAGAAAATGATAAACTTGATGGTGTTGGTCCTTACGGCAAAGCAAAAATTCTTGCTGAGGAAGAATGCATTAATTATAGAGAAAAAGGAATGTGCGTTCCAATTCTTCGTCCAAAATCTTTTATCGGACCCGAAAGACTTGGAGTATTTGATCTTCTATTTGATTGGGCGCAGGACGGTAAGGGTTTTCCAATGATTGGCAACGGGAAAAATCGTTACCAGCTTTTGGATGTTGAAGATTTATGCGAAGCAATTTATTTAACTGCAACTCTCGATGAAAAAATTGCAAATGATACCTTTAACATTGGGGCAAAAGAGTTTACTACCATGAGGAAAGATTATCAGGCGGTTTTAGATTATGCAGGATTTGGAAAGAAGATAGTTGGGCTTCCTGAAAAACCAATCATACTTACGCTTAGATTTTTAGAAGCATTAAAATTATCTCCTCTTTATAAATGGGTTTATGAAACTGCTTCAAAAGATTCTTTTGTATCGATAGAAAAAGCAGAAAGGGTTTTAGGATATAAACCAAAGTTTTCAAACAAAGATGCTCTTTTAAGAAATTATAAATGGTATGTAGAACACAGAAATGAATTTATAAATAAAGACGGTGTATCCCACCGAGTTCCGTGGAAACAAGGTATTTTAAGATTTGCAAAAATCTTTTTTTAATTAATTGGAATGTGACAAATGTTAATCATATTTTTTTGCTGCTAATCCAAATAAGAATATAAAAACACAAGGAGTAAAAATGTCCGAGAAAAAAGACTTTCTAAAAGAAGTTGTTAAACATATAGATATCAAACAACACAATGTTGTTCCTCTTGTTGATGCAATGGCAGATATGGCGTTTACTGCAAGAGACCTTAATCGCGCTGCAAATATTTTAGACACAATGATCAAAGATGAAAACTGTGCAGTTATCTTAACTTTAGCAGGAAGTTTATTTAGTGCCGGATTGAAGAAAGTTGTTTATGATATGATTATGAACAATATGGTTGATGCAATTGTTTCTACCGGTGCTATAATGGTCGATCAGGATTTCTTTGAAGCACTTGGATTTAATCATTACAAAGGCACAAAATGGGTTGATGATAATGAAATGAGAGAACTTCACATCGATAGAATTTATGATACTTTTATTGATGAAAATGAGCTTAGAATTTGCGATGATACAACTGCACTTATATTTGATAGCATGAAACCGGGTGCTTATTCATCAAGAGAATTTTTATGGGAGTTTGGAAAATATCTTGAAGAAAACGGCGGACCAAAAGTAGATGATTCTGTAGTTTATGCAGCTTACAAAAAGAATGTTCCGATATTTGTTCCTGCTTTTTCAGATTGCTCTGCCGGATTTGGATTTGTAATGCATCAACATAAAAATCCGAATAATCACGTATCGTGTGATTCAGGAAAAGATTTTTACGAATTAACAAAAATAAAATTGCACAGCAAAGACACAGGTATATTTATGATCGGCGGCGGCGTTCCTAAAAACTTTACACAGGATATTGTAGTTGCAGCAGATATTTTACAAGAGGATGCTGAGATGCATAAATACGCTATTCAAATTACGGTAGCTGATGAGCGTGATGGAGCGCTATCAGGATCAACATTAAAAGAAGCAAGTTCCTGGGGTAAAGTATCAACATCGTCAGAGCAAATGGTTTATGCAGAAGCAACCATTGCAATGCCTTTAGTTGTTGGCTATGCGTATCACAAAGGCGGATGGAAAAATAGAAAAGCACGTGAGTTTCAAAAAATTTATTCCAACGACAAAGTAACTTTATAAAAACAATTTAAATATGAGAATTATTATTACCGGAATGGGAGATGTTGGTTACCAACTTGCTAAACAGCTCTCCAGCGAATCTCACGATATTATTGCTATTGATACAAACCATGAACGCCTTTCATATACAGATCAGATGGCGGATATTTTAACAATTAATGGTTCTTCAACTTCTGTCGCTACTCTTAAAAAAGCTAATGTAGAAAAAGCAGATTTGTTGGTTGCTGTAACTTCAAATGAAGAAATTAACATCACCACTGCAATTCTTGCAAAAAAATTGGGCGCTAAGAGAACAATCGCAAGAATATCTAATGCAGAATATCTCGATCCCGAAGCAGGTATTAATTTTGCAGAACTTGGTGTAGACTTTATGATCTATCCCGAAGAGCTTGCAGCAATGGAAACTGTAAACTTAATTAATCGTACTGCAGCAACTGATGTTCTTGAGTTTGAAGGCGGTAAACTTTCGGTTGTAGGAATCAGGTTAGATAAAAATGCATCTGTTATACAGAAAAAAGTTTTTGAAGTTGCGCAAGAATATCATAACCTGGATTTTAGAGTGGTTGCAATTCACAGAAATTTTAGAACTATCATTCCATCAGGCAACGATAAATTTTTACCAAATGATCAGGTGTTTGTTATTTCTAAACCACAAGGACATGAAACTATTTTAAAACTTGCAGGAAAAGAAAATGTAAAGTTCGATAACATTATGATCCTCGGTGGCGGAAAAATCGGGCGGCGCGTTGCAAGTTTGTTAAGTAATAAAATGAGTGTAAAGCTTATTGATTCCGATCCTGAAAAAGCTTTTGAACTTGCAGATAGGTTACCAAACACACTTGTAATAAAAGGTGATGGAAGAGATATTGATTTACTTGCACAGGAAGGAATAATTGATGTTGATGCTTACGTTGCTGTTACGGAAGATTCTGAAACCAATTTAATATCCTGTCTCATGGCTAAACATCTTGGTGTAAAAAAAGCCATCGCTCTTGTGGATAAAGTAGATTACATTCCGCTTACACAAACCATCGGACTTGATGCTCTTATCAATAAGAAATTAATTACAGCTAACAATATTGTAAGATTCATTAAAAAAGGTGAAGTTGTTTCTTATTATAATCTTGAAGGTATTGATGCTGTCTTGTTAGAATATGTTGCACAAACAGGATCTGAAATAACAGGAACTACTCTTGCTAATCTCAATCTGCCAAAAGGATCAATCATCGGTGGTTACATAAGAAATGATGAGGGATTTATAGGTGTAGGTGATTCTAAAATCAATCCCGGCGATAAAGTGGTTGTATTTTCTTTGCCCGATGCGGTTAAGAAACTTGAAAAGTTTTTTGAAAAATAATACCATTCGTGAATTATAAATTAATCTTAAACATACTTGGTTTCTTAACTTTTATTACCGGCATCTTTATGATGCTTGGAATTCCATTCTCAATTTACTTCGGGGATAACGATATTCCTGCTCTTCTTGGTGCAGGTATCGGAACATCATTGACTGGACTTAGCCTTTGGTTTTTAACTAGAAAAACTGATAGGCTTGAGTTGGGAAAGCGCGAAGGTTATTTGATCGTAACTCTTGGTTGGGTGACTATGTCATTATTCGGTGCTGTCCCATTTGTTTTACACGGCTCTATACCTTCATTTACAGATGCTCTTTTTGAAACTATGTCCGGTTTTACAACCACCGGTGCATCCATACTAAATAACATAGAATCATTACCGCATGGTCTGCTCTTCTGGCGATCTTTTACTCAATGGATTGGCGGAATGGGAATAATTGTTTTATCTCTCGCTATTCTTCCATTGTTGGGTATTGGAGGAATGCAATTATACGCCGCTGAAGTTCCAGGAATTACTAAAGATAAACTTCATCCGCGTGTTAAAGAAACCGCAAAAAGACTTTGGGTAATTTATTTAGCATTTACAGTTGCAGAATCAATTTTGTTAATGATTGCAGGAATGAATTTTTTTGATGCAATAAATCATTCATTTACTACAATGGCAACAGGTGGATTTTCTACCAAGAATGCAAGTATCGCCTATTTCACTTCACCTTTTATACAGTACATATTAATTCTCTTTATGTTTTTTGCAGGAATGAATTTTACCTTACATTATCTCGCTATACATAAAAAGTTTTCATTCTTTAAGAACAATGATGAATTTAGATATTATTTACTTTTTATTTTAGTGGTGACAGTTTTTATAACAATCACTCACCTTCCTCACGTAAACTTTCATCCAGAAGAAGCATTTAGACAATCGCTTTTTCATGTAGTATCATTAGTTACAACTACCGGATTTGTTTCCAGTGATTATGAAAACTGGGCGGTGTTCTCCAGAATGATATTTTTTGTTCTTCTATTTGTTGGTGGCTCTGCAGGATCAACCGGCGGTGGAATAAAAATCATAAGACATCTTTTACTTTTTAAAAATGGATTTTTGGAATTAAAAAGATTAATACACCCAAGAGCAATAATTCCCGTTAGATTAAATGGTAAATCTGTTTCTTCAGAAATAATTTCTAATGTTCAGGCTTTTTTTATTATTTACATTTTAATATTTGTATTTGGCTCAATTATGCTTTCGCTTATGGGTGTCGATTTTATTTCGTCGGTTGGTGCAGTAGCAACTTGTTTGGGTAATGTTGGACCTGGAATCGGGACAGTTGGACCGGTTGCAAATTTTAACCATTTACCCGATCTAGCTAAATGGCTGCTTAGTTTCTTAATGCTCCTTGGCAGATTAGAACTTTTTACCGTCCTAATAATTTTTACCCCTTACTTTTGGAAGAAATAACACTTTTTTTCTAAACAATTTACCTTTCTTTTGATTTTACCTCAAATGTAAGCCTTTTATCACGGCAAATCTTTTGTAAATAGTTTATATTTGTGCCCAATTGAATTTGAATAATATGAATATAAAAGAACTATTTAAAAAATACAGCAAACCAGAAAACTTTATAAACAGAGATTTAAGCTGGGTTGAGTTTAACAGACGCGTTTTAGAGGAAGCTCTGAATCCTGAAATACCTTTGCTCGAAAAAGTAAAATTCATTTCAATTTTTTGTTCTAATCTTGATGAATTTTATATGATTAGAATTGCAGGTTTAAAGGAGCAAATTGCTGCTAATGTAGAAGAGCCATCAATTGATGGATTAACACCAATTGAGCAATTAAGAAAAATTGAAAAGACTTTAAAACCGCTTCTTAAAACTTTAGACAATTATTGGACGGATTATATAATTCCTGCTTTATATGAAAACAATATCAAACTAATTTCTATAGATGATATAAATGATGATGATAAAGCTAAACTTACAGCATACTTTAAAAAAGAAGTTTACCCTGTGCTCACTCCGCTTGCATTCGATCCGGGCAGACCGTTTCCATATATTTCAAACTTAAGTTTAAGTCTTGCAATATTAATCAGAAAACCAAATGGTGAAAATCATTTTGCAAGAGTAAAAGTTCCAAGCATTCTTCCCAGGCTGCTTCAAATAGATAAAATCATCGAACCTAATAAATCACCTGGAGTTAACGGCAACTTTACTGCAACATATATTTGGTTTGGGGATCTTATCAAAGCGAATCTGCCTTTATTATTTCCTGGAATGGAAATAGTGGAGGCACATAGATTTAGAATAACACGCGATACTGATATTGAAATTCAGGAAGATGAGGCTGATGACCTATTAAGTGTAATTGAAGAAAACATTAAGCAGCGAAGATTTGGAAGTGTTGTAAGATTGGAAGTTGGACATCCGGTGCCTGATTTTATGCTAAACACTTTAGTAGATAATCTTCAGATAACCAAAGATGATGTTCATGTTTCTGATGGACCCTTAGGTTTAAGTGATGTAATGGGCTTATTCAAACTGCCGCTTCATCAAATAAAAGAAAAACCATTTTATCCTATCATACCAAAAGTTTTTGAAGAGGAAGAAGATTTCTTTTCTATCATCAGACAGAAAGATATTCTTCTTCATCATCCGTATCATTCTTTTTCACCTATAATCGATTTTATAAAAAAAGCTGCAATGGATCCGGATGTGTTAGCCATTAAGCAAACACTTTACAGAGTTGGTCCTGATTCACCAATTGTTAGATGTTTGATTGAAGCCGCAGAAATGGGCAAGCAGGTTGCTGTGCTTGTAGAATTAAAAGCAAGATTTGATGAACAGAATAACATCTACTGGGCGCGTGAACTTGAAAAAGTTGGTGTTCACGTTGTATACGGTTTAGTTGGTTTAAAGACACATGCAAAAATGACTTTAGTTGTCCGTAAGGAGTATGATGGTGTAAAGCGTTATGTGCATCTTGCAACAGGAAATTATAATGCTACAACGGCAAAGCTTTATACTGATTTAGGATTCTTTACTTCTGATGATGATATATGCAGCGATGTTTCAGATATTTTTAATTTCTTAACAGGATATTCAAAACAAAAAGAATATAAAAAGTTATTTGTTTCTCCTGTTAATATGCGTGAAAAATTTATTGAGCTTATTAACCGAGAAATTGATAATGCTATTGCTGGTAAAGAAGCAAGGATAATAATGAAATTAAATTCGTTAGTTGATCCTGCAATAATTTGCGCATTGTATGAAGCATCTAACTCAGGTGTGGAAATTAAATTAATAATTAGAGGTATTTGTAGTTTGATACCCGGGGTAAAAGATCTTAGCGAAAATATTGAAGTACGCAGTATTGTTGGCAGATACCTGGAACACAGCAGATTATTTTATTTCTATAATGACGGCGCTGAAGAAATTTATTTAAGCAGTGCAGATATGATGCAAAGAAATTTAGACAGAAGAGTTGAAGTAGCGTTTCCAATTGAGAATCCAAGACTCAAAGATGAGCTAATTAAAACCTTAATAAAATTTTCTTTAAAGGATAATGTTAAAGCCAAAATTCTTAAATCTGATGGGTCTTATGTTTTTCCGGAAATCAAAGAAGATGCTAAAAAAGTTAATAGCCAGGAGTGGCTAATGAATCATGCGTTAAAGGCTATGGGAGTTAGAACACAAAAACCATTTGAAAAATAGTTTAGACTGGTTAATCAAACTAAAAGTTTTATTATTAAAAGATGTCATTCGATGTATTTAAAAAGAAACAGGAAAGTAAAATGTTCGAGATAACAAAGAGCACCGTCATAAATTCATTAAAAAATATCAGTAACGATAAAATTAATACAGGCTCACTTACACTTAATTCCATAAGAAAATTAGAATTCGATAATGATGATTTATTTTTAGAGATTTCCTTGAGTGCAAATAACTCTGAAGAAATAAAGGGTTTAATTATAAATCAACTTAAAAAAGATTTTAGTGGATTAAAAAGTATTAATCTAAATATACTTACTAAATCATCTTCAACAGTGTCAACACATAAAGACGCACGTAAAGATGCGATACTGCCTGGAGTAAAAAATACTATTGCAATTGCAAGCGGTAAGGGCGGCGTTGGCAAAAGCACCGTTGCTGTTAATCTTGCAGTTGCGCTTGCAAAAGATGGCGCAAGTGTTGGTCTGATTGATGCAGACATTTACGGACCAAGCATTCCATTAATGCTCGGATCAAACGACAAACCAAAAGTTTATCAAGCAGAAAATTCTGTAAAAATGATCCCTCTTGAAAGCCATGGAATAAAATTTATGTCTATCGGTCTTTTAGTTGATGATAAAGCTCCGATTATCTGGCGAGGACCAATGGCAAGTGGTGCAATCAAACAGTTTATGACTGATGTTGATTGGGGCGAACTTGATTATTTGATTTTTGATCTGCCTCCCGGAACAGGTGATATTCAATTAACTTTAGTACAAACAATTCCGTTAACCGGAGCTGTAATAGTGACAACACCGCAGGAAGTTTCCTTGATAGATGCTCGTAAAGCATTAAAGATGTTTGAAAGAGTAAATGTTCCTATTCTTGGTGTTGTTGAAAATATGAGTTACTTTATTGCACCGGATACAGGAAACAAGTACGATATTTTTGGATCAGGCGGTGGTGAAAGCATTTGTAAAGAATTAAACACAACTTTATTAGGTGGTATTCCGATTGATCCAAGAATCAGACAAGGTGGAGACAATGGCCTGCCAATGGTATTTGGGATTCCTGATGCTAATGAAACAAAAATACTTCTTGATATTTCACGTAAACTTACTGAACAAGTAAATATCAGAAACTCAAATGCATCCGAAAAGATTGAAATACTTCTTGGTGATGAAGATTAATTTTGATTTAAGATTTAATTAAAACGATATTAGTGATAGAGTAAGTCCAGCTTTTGATGATTTAAAAAAATTATATATGAAAAACAAAATACAAAAAGCTCTGAACAACATCAGACCATACTTACAAGCTGATAATGGCGACGTAGAATTAGTTGAAGTAACGGATGATGGTATCGTAAAAGTAAGATTACTCGGCGCTTGTGAAATTTGTCCTTTATCTGTAATGACATTAAGAGCGGGAATTGAGAGAGCAATTATGCGCAAAGTTCCGGCCGTTAAAAGAATAGAAGCCGTTAGCTAATTTTTATATGGATTTTTTTAATAAAAAAAATACACAGATTTTTCTTTTTTTATTAGGAGTGGTACTACTCTTTTATATCTCTTATATACTTGTTAACGTATTTGTTCTGATTGCTGTATCTGTTCTTCTCGGTTTCATCTTTGCACCATTTGTTAGATTGCTAGAGGGACAAGGATTTACTAGAACAATTTCTACCTTAATTATATTTATTATTTTTGGATTTCTTCTATATCTCGGCCTTTCTTTTGTAATCCCGAAATTTTTCTTTCAGATGGATCAGGTACTAGTATCTTTAAAGGATTTTTCTTTAAACGAAGAACTTAATGAACTTGAGAATAGGTTATTAAGTCTCTTCCCTCTCTTTGATAAAGGTGAACTTTCGCTAAAGATTCAAGGAATTATGTCAACATCATTTAATGATATTATAAATCATATTACTCAATATGTAAGTAGTATTGTTTCCATTGCTGCCTTTTTAGTCATAGTTCCATTCATAACTTTTTATTTACTTAAAGACAGCGCTGTTATCCAAAAAGGATTAATTCACGTCGTTCCTAATAAGTATTTTGAAATGTCTTATTGGATTCTAAAAAGGATTAGTCTTCAACTTGGCAGATTTGTTAGAGGTTGGATTTTTGATGCTATGTTCGTTGGTATTGCAATAGGTTTTGGATTTTATTTTATTGGATTGCCAAATGCTCTTCCATTAGGAGTTATTGCAGGCATCGGTCATCTGGTTCCGTATTTAGGGCCTGTAATCGGTGGTATTCCAGCTATTGTTCTTTCTATAATGCAAACCGGGGATTTATCACAGGTTCCATTAATAATGATGATAGTTGCTTTGACTTACACTTTAGATAATGGGTTTGTTCAGCCGTATGTGTTTTCTAAAAGCGTGGATATGCATCCTATAATTATTATTATTCTGATAATCATTGGAAGTGAGTTATTCGGAATTATTGGAATGTTATTAGCGGTTCCTACAGCAACAGTAATTAAAACTGCCGCCACTGAAATTTATTTTGCTTATAAAAATTACTCGATTGCCAAATTATAGATAAGCATTTATCAGGCTTCAGCTTCAACTCTTTTAACCACATCAATAGAAGATATTCCTTCCGCTTCAGCACTAAAATTTGTTATTATTCTATGTCGTAAAACCGGAAGCATTGATGCTTTTATATCATCTATATTAGGCGTAAATCTTCCTTGAATGATTGAGCGTGTTTTTGCGGCCATAACCAAATACTGCGATGCTCTTGGACCGGCTCCCCATGTAACCCAATCTTTAACATACTTTGGTGCATTTCCATTTATTGGTCTTGTCATATTAGAAACTTTAACTGCAAACTCAATTACATTTGGTGCAACAGGTACTTTTCTAACGAGATCCTGAAATATTATTAATTCATCAGAAGAAACAACTTTATTTAAAATAGGTTTATACTCACTTGTAGTTGTCTGTACAACTTTTATTTCCTCTTCAACTGAAGGATATTCTAGCCAAAGATTGAACATAAATCTATCCAACTGAGCTTCAGGAAGCGGATAAGTTCCTTCTTGTTCAATAGGATTTTGAGTTGCGAGAACAAAAAATGGTTCGGGTAGCTGATATGTTTGACCGGCAGCAGTTACTTTATGTTCTTGCATTGCTTCTAACAATGCGGCCTGGGTTTTAGGCGGAGTTCTATTTATCTCATCAGCAAGAATAATATTTGCAAAAATTGGCCCTGATATAAATCTAAAATTTCTTTTTTTAGTTGCAAGATCTTCTTCAAGAATTTCAGTTCCCGTAATATCGCTTGGCATAAGATCAGGCGTAAACTGAATTCTGCTAAACTTCAAATCCATAACTTCTGCAAGGGTTTTTATTAGCAGTGTTTTTGCTAAACCCGGTACTCCGACTAATAGACAATGCCCACGAGATAAAAGTGAAATAATTAATTGGTTAATAATTTCATTCTGTCCAACAATTACTTTAGCAATTTCAGATTTTATCTCCGTTACTTTTTTATTTAGCTGTTCTACTAATTGAACATCAGTATTGTCTGAACTTAATTTACTCACTTAAAATCCTGTATATTTTTAAATTCGAACTTCCCAGTAAATTTTACTTTTTATAGTTTCAATCCATTTTTCATATTCTTTTTGCTTCTTATTTTCATCAGCAAGTTTTTTTACTTCAGCATAATCATCAGTTAAGCTTGCTTTGTGCTGTGGAATTCTTAATTTAAGCCACACGATGTGATAACCATAGGTACCCGGTGCATATTCCAATCTTCTAGGAAAACCAAGATCACCTTCTTTTAATTTACCAACAGCATCCAACAAAGCCTTATCTAATTGACTGATATAAAAATTACCTAATTCACCACCAAATGGCGCAGTCTCTTTGTCTTCGCTATATTTTTTCGCAAACTCTTGAAATGTTCCCAGACCTTGTTGAATGCTATCTCTGATTCCAGAAAGATAATCAATTGTCTGCAGGTCGGCATTCTCATCAGCCTTTATCTTTATCAATATATGACGTGTATTTATAGACTCCCCACGCCTTTCTAACATTTGGATTATATGAAATCCAACAGGCGATTCAATTATTCCAGATAATTCATTTACATTTAATTTAAATGCTGCTTCTTCAAACTCAGGATAGAAAACACCTTTTTTTACAAAGCCAAGATCTCCGCCCTGTGCAGCACTTCCCGGGTCATCAGAATATTTCTTAGCAAGTTCAGAAAAATCTTTACCGGCTTTGATGGAATCCAATAATGCCACAGCTTTGTCATAAAACTTCTTTTTTAACTTTTCACTTGCTTTAGGATTCTGGAATATATGAAAGATTGTTACTTTTTCAGGGATATTACCAATACTGTCTTTATAAGTGTTAAAAAAATCTTCTACCTCCCTTCTACTCGCCTGCACTTTACCAAAGTTTTTTTCCTGCAATCTTTGAGACATTAAACTTTTTCTAACTTCATCCCGCAATTCTCTTTTTATTCTGTCGATACTCATTCCATAAATCTTTTCTATGTTAGCAACAGAACCATATTGCTGAGTGAAGGAGTTTATCTGATACTCAATCCTCTGATTTATTTCTTCTTCTGATACCGTAATCGAATCAAGATCAGCCTGAGCATAAATAAGTTTTTCCTCAATCATAGTTTTCAGAAGTTGTTCTTTTAATCCAGGAGTGTTTGGATCTATTTGTCTCTGTGAAGCAAAAATTCCAACTTGAAAATCAAGCTCACTTTGTAGAATAATTTCGTTATCAACAACGGCAACTATTTTATCAAGTGTTTCTTGAGCTGAAACTCCGGCAGCAATCAATAAAATAAGTGCAGAAATTTTTATTTTCATTTTTTTATCTCAATTTCATTTTGGGAATAAAGGTCTTTTAGATACTCTTCAACTATTTGTTTCTTCTTTTCTGCCAAAAATCTTTTTTCAACCCTTGATTTTATTATTTCAAATGGGAGTATAGACTGTTTACCATATTTACTTAACAACTGTACAATGGAATAATATCCAGGTTTTTCTGTAATTACAATACTAATTTCTTCAGGGTAAAAATCCTTTATAATGCGGGATAGCTGCGCAGGATAAATATTATTTTCCTCCACTAAATCAGATACAATGTTACTTAACATAGATGAATCACTTACAAAAACATTAACAGCTTTTTTCCAATCACTATCTAACGCTAGCATTCTAAATTTAATAGCTTTGTCTTCATTGCTAAAAGTAACTTTATTTATTAGATATGAATCAGTGTTTGCTCGGAAATAATTATTGTTTGATTCATAGTAATTAATTATCGCATCATCAGAATATTTAATTACTTCTCCGGATAGATAATTATCAATTAGCATAGTTCCAGCTAATTCATAAGATGATTTATTAATAATATCCAAATAATCTTCGCGTTTTGTTATACCATCTTTAACAGCTGCCTGAAACAAAATTTCCTGATATATCCAGTTATTAATAATTTGTTCTTTCTGTGCAGTATTTAGACTAGCAGTATCTGCCAGGGAAGAAAAATCTTCCCTGGTTAGATAAGATTCATTAACGCGAGCTACAAAATCATCCTTCTTTTGTTCTTTTGAACATGCTGCAAAAGCAAGAACTCCAAAAAGAAAAAGTATATTAGTTAATGTTTTGTTTAAATGCTTTTCGTAATTCATCATAATAAATAACAGGTGTATACGTTTTCTTCAACGAATCGATATATTCCTTTTCAAGTCTTTTGCTTTCATATTCCTGAACAGCACCTGAAACTTCTGCTTTAGCTTCTTCAAATGTTTTTAATCTTTCAGGATTTTTAATATCTAATCTTAAAATTGAGAAGCCGCCCGGATTAGGAACGGGTTCAGTATAATCACCAACTTTGGTTAAGTTATTTACAATTTTAGAAAACTCAGTTGAGCCAACTGCTTGTATATCATACTTGCCTTTTTTCTCTTTAACTTGAGATCGTTCTGTTTTAGCAGCTAATAAATCAAAATCTTCTCCAGCTTTTAACAAGCTATAATAGTTGTTTATAGCAGAATCTTTTTTTGCATAGATTTCAGTATATCCAACTCTATCTGGCAAGGAATATTTTAGCGTATTATTTTGATAAAAATCATAAAGCTTTACACTATCTACTTTTACTTTATTCCAAACTTCATCTTCCTGCAGTTTAAATATGAAAATTCCATTCTGATAATCTTTCATCAGTTCACCAAACTGAGAATCTGTTTTATCAAGCGACAATGCCTTTTCTTCCAGCAGTAATTGCTCGGTTAATTTATTTACACCTTTATTCAGAATATCGGCTGTAAATTTTTTACCGCTAAATTCAGTGTCAGATTTTATTTTAGAATAGAAATCACTAACTGTTTCTGTATGATTAGCAAAGCTGAATACTGTATTACCACCAATTTCAGATATACCCTTCATCTCACCGCCAACAACTGTAGAGTCATTATATCCTATCATCTGCTGAATTGTATTTTCATTTAGAGTATAATTATAATCTTTTTTATAATTATTGATTAATTCTGTATACAATTCAGGATATCGGGAACGTTTTAATAAATTTTTAAGGTTTTCTCTGTCAGCGTCAAAGGTTGGATAATCTTCTTTTTCAGTTACCTTAATTACATGTAATCCAAAATTTGTTCTAACTACATTAGAAACCTGCCCAACTTCTAAATTAAATGCAGTTTCATCAAATTCCTGAACCATCATTCTTCTTTCAAAGAAACCAAGATCGCCGCCTTTTTCTTTAGTTCCTGTATCGTCTGAAAATCTTTTTGCAACATCGCCAAAATCTTTACCGGATTTTAATTCAGTTAATACACTATCCATAGTAAGTTCTGCAGCAGCAGTATCAACCACACCAGACGCATTGATATAACTAATAAGTATATGACTGGCTTTTATTTTTGGAACTCGGGGTTTTTTATCCGTTACTTTAATGA
>BS_KBA_SWE02_21mDRAFT_10000473_pt1 | contig 15119 bp, 12 predicted proteins | sample BalSeasSWE02_21m_FD_9196 | JGI IMG/M metagenome (IMG submission 9196)
CCAACCCCTGAAATAGTCCCGCCGGTACCAACACCTACTACAAAATGAGTGATTTTTCCATCTGTTTGTTTCCAGATCTCAGGACCTGTAGATTCATAATGTGCCAAGGCATTACTGGGGTTATCATATTGATTGACATACCATGAATTTGGTGTTTCTTCAGCTAATCGTTTAGAAACAGAATAATAAGAACGCGGATCTGTAGGCTCTACATCTGTAGGGCACACTACCACTTCGGCTCCCACCGCGCGAAGGATATCCATTTTTTCCTTGGATTGCTTATCACTTATCACAAATACGCATTTATATCCTTTTACTATAGCCGCCAAAGCCAGACCCATACCTGTATTCCCTGATGTTCCCTCAATAATAGTTCCTCCTGGTTTTAAACGACCATCAGCCTCAGCATCTTCAATCATTTTAACAGCCATCCTATCTTTAGTTGAATTGCCAGGATTAAAGGTTTCATATTTTGCAAGCACTAAACATGGCAAATCTTTAGTAAGTCTGTTAATTTTAACCATGGGTGTATTACCAATAGTCTCTAATATGTTTTCTGCGTACTTCATAAGGTATTTTGAGATGGTAAAATTAACAAAAACCTACTAGTAAAATGTTAATTGTTTATTATAATTGTGTTAGTGATGGAGCAACTATTGGAGCTCTTTGAAAAAAGCGACTTGCGAGAGCACGACCCTGCTTTTAGCAGGGGAACACCCAAAACTTATTCAAACCTAATGGCTTTTACGGGTGATATTTTGGTAATGACATAAGAGGGTACCAAAAGCATAATTAAGCAAAGAAAAAGGGTGCAAATATTTAATGCCAAAATATAACCAAAATTAATATAAACCGGTGCTTCACTTACATAATACACGCTGGGATCTAATGGAAATAATTTGAAATATTTCTGTGCAAATAACAAACCTAAGCCTATCAGGTTTCCCCAAAACAAACCTAAAATGATTAAGTAAGAGGCATTATACAAAAACAGTTTACGGATGCTCCAGTTATTGCTACCTAAAGCTTTTAAAATCCCTATCATCTGGGTGCGTTCCAAAATTAATACCAGTAAGGCGGTAATCATATTAATGCCCGCCACTAATATCATAATTGCAATAATAGCGTAAATATTTTTATCGAAAATTTTAATCCATTCAAATATAGAAACATACTTTTCGCTAATGGTTTGTGTGTTAAAGATTGATGGTGTGTTATGATAAATTTCAATACCTTTATTCTGAAGCTGGGTGTAATCATCTATAAAAACTTCAAAACTGCCTACCTGGTCACTTTCCCAGTTATTAATACGCTGCAAATGCCGAATATCCCCTATGATATAAGTGGCATCAAAATCCTGAAAACCAGAATTATAAATACCCACAATTGTATAGGTAATAATATTAGGTAATTTATCAGGGTCGTCTTTAGCAAAAATCATTTGAAAGGTATCACCAAGTTTAAATTTTAAACGGTTGGCAATGTATTCAGACATTAATACCTCTTCGTTTCTCTTTCCAGAATAATCAGGAACTCTGCCTTCAATTAAAAAGTCTTTAAAATAATCCCAGCTGTAATCAGCACCTACTCCTTTTAAAACAACGCCTTCAAAATCAGTCTCAGTTCTGATAACGCCGAATTTTGTTGCTACGGCCTGAATATGTTTAATACCTTCAACTGTTTTAAACTCCGGATAAAAATCTTGCTTGGTTGAAATTGGAACGATACTTTCCTGTGAATTGTTGCTATCAAAATTTGAAATAATAACATGACCATTAAAAGCCACTACTTTATCCCGGATTTTTTGTTGTAAACCAATTCCCGTAGCAATAGCTATCATCATTACCACAATACCAATGGCAATGGCAGAAATTCCAATTTTTATTATTGGTGCCGAAATACTACTTTTATACGCTTTACTGCCAATAATGCGTTTTGCTATAAAATACTCGTAATTCAAATGTTGTGATGATATTTAATATTTTCAAAAATACAGTTTTATTATTTCTTTTAGTATTGATTTCTTGTGGAAACTTTTCAAGAAGTGAATCAAAACAAGAAGTTATTAATGTTCAAAATCAAGAATTGATTGTTGGAGCCAATCAAACTGAGTACTATTTGAAACTTTTACAAGGAAAACGGGTAGGCATTGTGGCTAACCAAAGCAGTGTGATTTTTAAAGACCCTCATCAAAAAATATACACCCATACAGTGGATTCACTATTAACATTAAATGTAAATATTGTATATGTTTTTGCTCCCGAACATGGTTTTAGAGGTACCGCCGATGCCGGAGAACAAATTAAGGATGGTATTGACATAAAAACCGGAGTTCCTATTATTTCGCTTTATAGTGGTAGCAAAAAACCTAAACTAGAGCAAATAAAAGAAACCAAAAAGTACGAAAGTGATATCAATAAAGGTACCGCGCAAATAGATATTATGGTATTTGATTTACAAGATGTTGGCGCCCGTTTTTACACTTATATTTCCACTTTACATTATGTGATGGAAGCCTGTGCTGAAGCCAATATTCCATTACTCATTTTAGACCGTCCTAATCCAAACGGTCAGTATATTGATGGTCCTCTTTTAGAAANGGAAAATTCGAGTTTCGTTGGTATGCATCCCATTCCGGTAGTATATGGNATGACCATTGGTGAATACGCACAAATGATAAATGGAGAAAAATGGTTATCTAATGGTATTCAGTGCAATCTGACTGTAATTCCTCTTAAGAATTACACACACCAAACAAGGTATCATTTACCCATAAAACCATCGCCAAATTTACCTAATGATAAAGCCATAAATTTATATCCCAGCCTATGCTTTTTTGAAGGAACAAACGTAAGTGCTGGCAGAGGCACAGATAAACAATTTCAAATTTTTGGAAGTCCTTATTTAAATAATTCTACTTTTAATTTTACGTTTACTCCACAACCAAATGAAGGTGCCAAAAATCCAAAATATCAAAATATTTTATGTTTTGGAAGTGATTTATCAAAAACGGAAAATCTAGATACTTTAAACCTAAACTGGTTAATTAATGCGTATAATAACACTAAAAATAAATCAGAATTTTTTAATGCCTTTTTCATTAAATTGGCAGGAACAAACAAATTACAACAACAAATTGAANAGGGTCTATCGGAGCTTGAAATTAAGGCTACTTGGAAAGAGGATTTAGATATTTTTAAAAAAATACGTGCAAATTATTTAATTTACAATTAATATTTTAAAGCAAAATTGCATCACATGAAAAAAATCATGGCATTCATCATGCTTGCTTTAAGCTCTTTTGGCTTTAGCCAAACGACTGTGAAACCTCAGCAGGTTGAGCCCAAAAACGCCAAAAAACTCGCGAAAGAATTTTTAAAAGCCAATCATATTCCAGGGATGGCCATTTCGGTTTCCAGACATGGAAAACTTATTTGGTCAAAAGGATTTGGTTATGCCCGTTTGAAACCAAAAAAACGAGTTAAGCCAAAGAAGACTATTTTCAGAATTGCCAGTATATCCAAATCCATAACAGCTGTGACATTAGCTAAATTAACCGATGAAACATTAGTTGATTTAGACAAAAGTATTTATGAGTATTTACCCGATTATCCCAAGAAAACTTATGATTTTACGGTACGCCAACTTGGTGGAAATATTGCTGGCCTTAGGCATTATAAAAGCGACAGTGAGTATGCTTTAAACAAAAAAATGAGCATTACAGATGGTTTATCCCTTTTTAAAGAGGACCCTTTGTTATTTGAACCCGGCACACAATTTAATTATAGTTCACCAGGTTATGTTTTATTAAGTGAAATCATTCAAAAGACGGTGGGGATACCTTATGCAACTTTAGTTACCGACTCCATTTTCAAACCCTTAGGTATGCATCATTCCATGGTTGAGGATTCAGAAAAAAAAATCCCAAACAAATCAGAGTTTTATAGTTCTTCAGTAATGAAAAAACCGGTTTTAGCAAAACCTGTTTCAAATGGATATAAAGCTGCCAGTGGCGGATTTTTATCTACTTCAGAAGATATCGTCCTATTTGGAAATGAAATAATTAATCCAAAAATAATATCTCAACAGGCTCTTTCCGAAATTGTGACCAGTCAAAAATTAAATAATGGATATAAAACAGGCTATGGTATTGGTTTTTCAGTTGAAACATCAAAAAATGGCACTCCAAAATATTATCATACTGGTGGTGGTATTGGAGCTTCAACCATTTTATTAATTTATCCGCAAGAAGAACTTGTAATTACCGTACTTACCAATCTAACCGGAGTGTCTATGAAAGAATTTGCAAATCAGTTAGAAGCGTACTTTATGGATTAATAATGGTTGGTCTTTTATATGGCTGAAATGGCTGTTTCAATAAATTAGTGATTTGTCCATTTTCAACCTCATCAGGAAATACATCCACACCGTATACCAGTTTTTCTCTATCTAAATGCATATAGGTTCCCAATAAACGATCCCATATTGAAAAAATATTTCCATAATTAGAATCTGTATAAGGCAGTACATAATGATGATGCACTTTATGCATATCTGGAGAAACCAAAAAATAACTTAGAGCTTTATCAATTTGTTTGGGCAGCTTTATATTGGCATGTGTAAATTGTGTAGCTATTAAAGACATAGACTGGTATAACATGACAATACCCATGGGTACCCCTATCACAAATACCCCNAATAGCGTAAACGNAAANCNNATAACACTTTCTAAGGGATGATGCCTGTTAGCCGTGGTTGTATCTACATGATGATCTGTATGATGCACTAAATGAATCATCCACAAAGGTTTCACTTTATGTTCTACTAAATGCGGTAAATAAGCCCCAAAAAAGTCCATAAATAAGACACCTAAAATAATATATAACCACAGTGGCAGTTCTGGCAACCAATTAAGAATCCCAAAATCATTAGCCATGACCCAATCAGCAGACATTAATAAAAGAAAGGCTAAGACAAAATTGATAATGATGGTGGTTATTGTAAAAAATAAATTAGGAATGGCGTGTTGCCATTTTTTATAATTGAATTTAAATAATGGCACTGAGCCTTCTAAAACCCAGAAAAATGTTAAACCACCCACTAAAATTAAGCTTCTATGTAAAGAAGGGATGGTTTCAAAGTAGTTTAAAAATTCTTGCATAGCATTAAACATTTGTTTTTAAATATAACAAAAAAGTAGATTACTTAATCAACTTCTTCATCTCTTCGACAATATTATAGGCCGCCGGGCAAATGACCACATTTTTCAATGTAAGGTTTGATATTTGCTGAAATTTTTTTCTATCGGTATGTGGAAATTCACTACAAGCCTTTGGCCTTACTTCATAGATTGAACAATAATTATCTGCTCCTAAAAAAGTACAGGGCACACTTTGTAAAACATAATCATTCTCTTCATCTAAGCGTAAATACTGACTTATAAAATGCTTGGGTTTAATCTTAAAATGTTTTGCAATACGCAAAATGTCTTTATCTGTAAATAAAGGCCCGGTAGTCTTGCAACAGTTGGCACATTGCAAACAATCTGTGCTGTCAAACTCTTGTTCATGCAATTCCTGCATGATATAATCTAAATTCTTTGGCGCTTTCTTTTTTAGCTTATCAAAGAATTTTTTGTTTTCGTTATGCTTATCTTTGGCGAGCTTTGGGAGATTATTTATAATATCTTGCATAGCGCAAAAATACTATTTTTAATGAAATGAGCCATACGAACGAATTTGATTCCTACGGTAATAATTGTTAATAAATTCCTCTGGCCAGCATAACAATAAAAATAAACTGATGAAAGACTTATTTGGACAAGCACTTTTAGATTTTCAAAAAGGGGCATTTACTGAAGATATCATGACCTCAACAAATATTTCTGATGATGATACGCTTCCAATCTCATATCTTTTTAGAAATTTTAAGGAGATGCCCAAACTAGAACAAAAAGCATTAAAATTAGCAAAGGGGCATGTCTTAGATGTTGGTTGTGGTGCAGGCAGCCATAGTTTATATCTTCAGGAAAAAGGATTTCAATTAAAAAGTATTGATATCTCTGAAGGTGCCATTGAGGTTTGCAAACTTAGAGGGGTGAAAAATGCGGAAGTAAAAAATATTCTGGATGAAACAGAAACGTATGACACTATTTTACTTCTTATGAATGGTACCGGTATTTTTCAAGAATTATCGCAGCTTTCAAAATACTTAAAACATTTAAAATCATTACTACATCTGAATGGGCAAATTTTAATTGACTCTTCAGATATCAAATACATGTATGAAGATGAGGACGGTGGATTTTGGATAGATGCGCATGCTAATTATTATGGTGAACTTGATTATTATTTAAGCTATAAAGGCAACAAACAAACACCCATAAAATGGTTGTACTTAGATTTTGAAACCTTACAATTAGCTTGTGAAACAGTTGGCTTACAATGCGAACTTATTTTAGAGGGTGACCATTTTGATTATTTAGCCAAGTTATCTTTAGCATAAACAGACTTGCCATCAATAAATGTTTTTAACACTCTGATACTTGGAATTTCATCTTCGGAAACTTCCATAATATTTTTATCCAGTATTATAAAATCCGCAAATTTACCTGCCTCTATGCTTCCTTTTTCATGTTCTTCAAAATTTGAATAAGCCGCCCAAATAGTCATGCCTTTTAAGGTTTCTTCTCTGGTTAGGGCATTTTCCATTTGAAAACCACCTTCAGGAAATTGATTGATATCTTGTCTGGAAACAGCTGCATAAAAGGTTAAAAACGGACTTACCTGTTCTACAGGAAAATCAGTTCCTAAAGCTACTTTTCCATACTTGTTTAATAAATCTTTAAAGGCATAAGCTCCTTTGATGCGTTCATGACCTAATCTGTCTTCTGCCCAATACATATCACTCGTGGCATGTGTTGGTTGTACCGAAGGAATGATATTATCAAACAATTCGAAATCTCCTGGCGATATAACTTGAGCATGTTCAATACGCCAGCGTCTATCTGTTTTTCCTTGCAAGACATCTTTATAAATATTTAAAACAGCATGGTTTGCTGAATCTCCAATGGCATGCGTATTCATTTGAAATTCTGAATTTGCAATACGCTTTGCTCCAGACTCAATTTCATTTAGGGACATGACAGGCAATCCAAAAGTGTTTTTTTTGTCGCTGTAAGTTTTTCTTAGTAATGCTCCTCTTGATCCTAAGGCGCCATCAGCATAAAATTTGAAAGAACTCACATTTAGATGATCTGTTTTATAAATACCCTCTTTTAAATAATGCTTTAAATTCACCTCTGTTCCCGGAACCATCATGTATAGTCGAACACTTAGGTCTCCAGAATTTTGTAAACTATCTATTAGATTAATTGTTTGTATCCAAGGAGTTGTAAACATATCTGGGCCAGCATCAGACAAAGAAGTTAGACCATAACTTAAACATATACTTTGCGCTTTTAACAAAGACCTAGTTAAATCTTCTTTTGATGATTTCGGCCAATTATTCATAACTAGCTGTTCGGCATTATCAATTAATATGCCCGTTAATTGATTATTTCTTGTTTCAACATAACCACCATCTATTTTAGAATCTAGAGTAACGTCTCCCAAATCTAAAGCTGCTTGATTACATAATGAAGCGTGACCATCAATACGAGTTAACGCTATTGGTATATTTGGAAACAATGTATCTAATAAAGCTTTTGTTGGTAATTCTTTATCCATCCAATCATTTTGATCCCAACCCCTTCCCCTAATGTATCTGGGTTTGTAGGTGTTCGAAAATTCAATTATTCGTTCTACAACTTCCTCAAAACTTTTAGTTCCAACTAAGTTAACCTGCTGTTGCAATTCTCCTAAAGTTAAAAAATGACAATGGGCATCAATAAATCCTGGCACAATAGTCTGACCTTCAGCATCTATAATGTTATTTGAAAAATATTTTTCCAGAATATCCTTTGAAGTACCAACCTGAACAAACTTTCCGTCTTTAACAGCAAACGCTTCAGCTTTTTCAAAATCTGGGTTTACTGTATAGACATGAGCGTTTACAAAAATTGAATCCACTTCAATTTTTTTATCACAGGATACTATTACACAGGCTACAAATATTAAAAGATATTTTTTCATTTTATATTTTTTGAATGGATGTAAAAATACAAAAAGCGCTCAAAATTGAACGCTTCTTATTATTCTTTAAAATTTAGTAGTTTAAAAATCAAACTTATAGGTTGCTCCCGCTAAAAACTGAATACTCTGCACTGGAAAATTTTGCCATCGCTCATAACCTTTATTACCTAAGTTATTGCCCTTTGCATATACAGACAGTTGCTCATTAATATGATACCCTACATGCAAATTTGCATCAAAATAACTCTCAAGTGTTACTGTAAATGGTGTTGATGGTATTAAAGAATTATTGAGATAAAACTGATCTTTTCTTTCCCCGGTATAAAACAAATTAGCACCTGCAAACCAATGTTCATCTATTTGATAATCTAAGAAAAGAGAGCCTTTAATATCTGGTAAATTCCAAGCTTCATTTTGCTGGTCAGTGGCATAGCTAAAAAATTCTGCTTTAATTCCCAATTTAAAATTTCTGTTAACATCCACATTTATTTCTCCTGCAAAACTAAACGTGTCCACATTATCATAAACCATTCCAAATGAATTTCCGTATGAATAGTTCTGAGCAGTAGCAGTAATCTCATTATTTATAAAAAGCGCCTTATTTCTATCTGCCACATATCTACCACTAATATTATAACTCATATTACTTGATACTTTCCCTTGCAAACCAACATAAGCATTGTACAGTTGATCTGTTGGCTGAATAAATAAGGTGGGCGATACAAATGGGTTTTCAGAAGCAAAATCATAATAAGAATTTTGAATTAATCCGCCTTTTATACCACCGTAGGCTATTAAAATATCATTTACCAATCTGTAGGATGCAGTCACATTAGGATAAATATAAAAATTACTTTTACTTGCTTGGTTGTCTCTTAAATAAAACATGGACAGCCCTAAAGTGACGCTTAAATCATCCTGTTTGAACTCATATTTTGGCGTTACCCCTATTTGAAAATTAGCATATTTTAATTCATCCGTCGTCGCATAATTTCTATCAAAAGATCCGCCTATATAATCGAAAATAACATCCGTTGAAATCTCTTCTTGGTTAATAGGAATATCAAAAGTCGATTTTACAACAAATCTGTTTTCTCCCGAACCCTGATTATCACCAAAACGTCTGAATAAAAAACTTCCTGAATTAATATACGTGTCTTCAAAAGTCACATCACTCCCAAAATGCGCTCCAAAAAATGAATGTCCGCCTTTTATATCATTAGCCCTCGCTTCATCAATCATAACTTGCGGTAATCCGTACCAGTTATATTTTTGATGTTGAAAACCCCCTTCAACTGTCCAAGTTAAATCTCTTAACCTATTAGCATAGTTGACATTGATTTTTGAATCTGAAAAATGGTCATCTAAAAGTAAATCTTCAATACCTCCTTGTGAAGAATGATGACTCACATATCCACTAACACTTTGTGATCGGCTAAAAGAATGATTTAAATATACTTCACCTAAAATAGAGGTGTAGGTACCTGCCCCCAAAGACGCATAATTATCATATAATTTTGTAGGCTTTTCTTTCTCAACAATAGCGGCTTTTCCCTTTGCGGGCGTAAATGTTGAAGCTACCGGAAAAGAGAAGATATTATATTTTATTTCCTTTTTTGTGCTTGTTTCTGCATCATCAATTGATGGAACTTCCTTAACCTTAAAGGCATCTGAAATGGTTGGTGTATAGGGTTTTACAACGTTAATAACACCCGTACTAATAGTGTCCTTCTCTTGAGAAAACACAAGTGTAGAACTTAATGCTATAACGGCTAATAAAATTTTATTCAAGTGCTTTCGCATAGGTTTTGTTGTTTGATTTGATTTATGATTGATGAAAAAATTAATCTTTAGTTTTAATAGATGAATTCGTTTTTGCTTCTTCAGCCTTTATAACAGTTAATTCTGATTGGGCTTCAGAGACGACCTCATCAAATTCTTTAAAGTTTTCAATAACACTCTCTAAAATATAAGTTGCCTGATAGGCGTCCTTAAGCGCATAAAAATTCTTTGCCATCAGGACTAACCCTTTAGCACTATAATATTTATAGCCCGAAAAATCCTTAGCTAACTTCTGAACTGTTGTATTGGAGGCTTCAAATTTTCCTTCCTTATTTTTAAAATAGGCATCATAATAAAGTGCTTCAGCAGCCATTTCACCAGTAGCCACTTTTTCAACTTTCTCATAATTGCCTTTAGCTTTAACCTCATCCCCTGTTTTCATGGCAGAACGGGCGATGATAATATGGGCATCTGCTTCAATTTTATTATCAATTTTAGCATTTGACAACACTTTTTCAGCATAGGTTACGGCCTCCTTATATTTCTCTAATTGATAATTAGCCTTCATTAAGTTAGACTGGGCAAATACAACATTCTGTGGGAAATTGGCTTCTTTCTCTAATCTTATTAATAATGGCATGGATTCTTGATAATTTTTACCCTCCAAATAAAATTGTGATAAACGCAGTAATGCTTCTTCTGTAAACTCATTTTGAGAAGCTTCCACCACATATTTATAATGAGACGCTGCATTTGAACCCAAATCTTTTTTATAATACAACTGTGCTAAATAAAAATGTGCCTGTAACGCATGGAGTCCATTAGAGAATTGATTAATATAATTATTAAATTGAGTAATAGCCTTTTCAGTATTACTTTCTAAATATTGTTTCTCCGCAGCTTCATAAGTAGCATTATCTAAATCTGCATCTGATACTTCTATATAGCCAAGTGTTTTAACCCAGGTGGCATACTCATTGACACGACCTAAATCAATATAAATTAAACGCGCCGTAGAAACAGCCTGTGCCGCTTCTGGTGTATTAGGAAAATCAACAGCCACTTTTTTAAATTTAGTCAAAGCTTGTTCATTCTGACTTGAATTATAATACACTAAACCTTGACGTAATAAGGACTTTGACACAAATGAACTCATACTGTATTCGTTATTTAAACGATCGTACATTTTTAAAGCTTTATCTGTTTGATTCACTTTTACATAAGAGTTGCCTAATTCATACATGGCATCATCCCTAAGTTTAGAACTTTTATATTCAGAGATAAATTGCTCCAAATCAGAAATCTTTTTTGTGTCCTGACCTATATAACCCGCACTTAATGCTTTTTGAAAAAAGGCATAATCAGAATCTATCTCATTAAGTTTATTAGCATTGTTGTAAGCCGAAATGGCTTTATTATAATCACTTGAAACAAAATAAGCATCTCCTAAACGTAAATAGGCATCATTCAATCTAACTTTATCATCCTTTTTACCAGCTATAAATTGATTAAAATAACGAATGGCTGGTTCATAGTTTTTAAGTTTAAAATAGGTATACCCTAAATTATAATCTAAATTCTTAAATTCTGATGTTGACTTCGAAACTGCTTGCTGTTCAAATTGCTTGAAACCAATCAGAGCCTCTTCATAATTAGTCAGATTATATTCTGCTTCTGCTTTCCAAAAAGTAGCTCTAGAGGTATATTTATCATCTCTAGGTTCTTTCAAAGATTGGTTAAAAAGCGTTCGCGCATCTAAATATTTGCCCTCATTGTAAATTTCAATTCCTCTATAAAAAGCAACCTTTTGATAAGCAACCTTATTTTCAAAACTTCTTTTCCCTTCTAATAATTTTAAAGCTTCAACATAATTTTTTGAGGTTATATAACTATCTATTAAAAGTGTTTCCAATTCTTCCTTATGGGTTGAGTTTGGATATTTAGCCACATAGTCAGACAAAACCTGTGAGGCGGATTGATAGGGATTACCTATTTCATAACTAATTTTAGCATAATTTAACCAAGCGTCTTCCTGAATTTTTAAATCAAAAGTCATTTGTGATGCATTTCTAAAAGCATTTAGCGCTTCTTGTTTCTTATTAAGGTTAATATAGCTTTCTCCTAAATGATAATAGGCATTTTGTGCGGTTGCATCCTTTCCTTCTACTATTTTATTGAATTCTGAAACAGCCTTTTCAAAATCTTTTTGCTTATAATATGCATATCCTAACTGATAGAAATCTGTATTACTCCACTTTCCGTTTTTTCCTTTATATTGATTTAAATAAGGAATTGCTTCAGCATATTTTTCTAAATTAAAATAACTCTCGCCAATAATTTTTGAGAGTTCAGAAACTTCAGTATCGTCACTTTCATCCAGTCTTTCCTTTGCTAATTCAATAGCCTTTTCAAATTTTCCTAATTTAAAATTAAGATCCGCCTGATAATAGGACAACTTCTCCTTGTACTTTTCCTGATCGCTCACTTGCTCAAAATACGCATTAGCTTGGGTATAATCATCACCTTCATACGCCATGAAACCAATATAATATTTGGCTTGAGAACCATATTCTTTGGAATTTTCAACACGACTTAGGTACTTCTTTGCGTCTTTATTTTGTTTGGATGCAAATGCTGAATACCCATTATTAAAATTAAATTTTTCAATTTCCTTACCAGACAAGGCCTCTTCATTCACCTTTGCATACCATTTACGGGCATAAGCATATTTTGAGTTTTCAAAATAATAATCGCCAACATCAACATAAGCCGTGTTACATTTAGTACTTGTGGGATATTTTTTTACAAAGTTTTCAATTAATTTATCCGCATTTTGTTGATTTAACCGAATGGCACAGTTAGCAATGTAATAAGCACAATCTGACTCCAAAACATCTTCCTTTGTTGTTTTTCCAATAGATTCAAACAAGGATTGAGAGGCTAAATATTGCTGATTGTTATAAAGCGTTAATGCTTTTTGATAATCGGCCATATCATTGGTAAATACTTCTGATTGCTGTGCACTTACTTGAAAGCTAATGATGGAGGCAACACAATAGAAAACAATATTTTTAAAAGTCATTAAAATGGAGGTTTTAATTTAAAAATCAAAGATAAATTAATCTAAATCTTATAACGTAAGAATCGTATTATAATTATAAACCGAGTTATTAAAACTTAAATAAAGAAAATCATGATAAATTTATAGATAAAGTTTTACTTAACAGTTTTTAGGTTTTAACTTTTAGTGATACATTTACAAAAGCAATTATATCTCATACGCATGTCCAATCCTATATTACAATTAAAAGATGCTTTTATTTCACAAGGCGATAATTTAGTGCTTTCCAATGTTAACGTAGAAATCAACAAAGGTGAATTTGTTTATTTAATAGGAAAAACCGGTTCTGGAAAAAGTAGTTTTATGAAAATTCTCTATGGTGACTTAGTACTTACTGAAGGAGAGGGGCATATTGTGGGGCATAATTTAAAAAACCTAAAAGAAAAAGATATTCCGTTTTTGAGAAGAAAATTAGGTATTGTATTTCAGGATTTTAAATTACTTATTGACAGAACTGTTAATGAAAATCTACTCTTTGTTTTAAAAGCCACCGGGTGGAAAGATAAAAGTGCCATGAATAAGAGAGTTGAAGAAGTTTTAAATAAAGTAGGTATGAAAACCAAAGGTTTTAAATATCCACATGAACTTTCTGGTGGTGAACAACAGCGTATTGCCATTGCAAGAGCTTTACTAAATAATCCTGAACTTATATTGGCTGATGAGCCTACCGGAAATCTTGACCCCCAGACCAGTATTGAGGTTATGGAGGTTTTGCAAGACATTAATAAAAATGGCAATACTATATTAATGGCAACTCATGACTACGCCTTACTTTTAAGATATCCAAGCAAGACACTGAAATGTGATGAAAACCAGGTTTTTGAAGTTGTTCAAAGAAGAGTTTAAATATGCTTTCTATCTTAATTCCAACATATAATTATGACGTTACTCGGTTAGTTTATGAACTTCATAAACAAGCTACAAATGCAGAAATTGATTTTGAAATAATTTGTTTTGATGATGGATCAAAATCAAAAATTAATTCTAAGAACGACTCAATAAACCAATTATATTATTGCACATTTAAAGTGTTACCTCTCAATATTGGCAGAAGTGCTATTAGAAACCTACTCGCCAAAGAGGCTAAATATGAAAATCTTTTATTTATTGATGCGGGTACATTTCCTAAAAAAGACACTTTTGTTAAGGATTATATTCCTTTTATGATAAATATAGCCTCAAGTGGTGGTATGACCTATTTGGAAAAAGAGCCAGAATCAAAGTATAAACTGCGATGGCTTTACACAAAAAAAAGAGAACATAACACCTTATGTTCTTCAAATTTTATGATTAAAAAAAAAATAGTTCTCAATTTTAATTTTGATGAATCTTTAAAACAATATGGNTATGAAGATGTCCTTTTTTTTGAAACCTTAAGAAAAAATAATATTGAAGTGTTTTCTTTTAATAATCCAGTAATTCACGACTGTACAGATGATTGTTTAACCTTTTTAAAGAAAACTGAATTTGCGATTGAAAATCTTAATTTACTTGCAGAAAATGAAAAACTAGATAATTCACAATCAAATATTTTAAAATATTATACCATTATAAAAAAATTGAAATTTGATAAAATTGCAGCATTATCATTTAAATTGATGAACCCATTTTTAAAAATGAATCTTTGTTCGAGATTTTCATCATTGGTTGTATATGATTTCTACCGACTGGGCTACTTTTGTTTAATTAAAACAAAGACTCAATGACTTTTTTTTCTGTAATAATTCCTCTATATAATAAAGAAAACTATATTGAAGAAACTATTAAAAGTGTTCTAAATCAATCTTTTAATGATTTTGAAGTTATAATAGTTGATGATGGAAGTACCGATGACAGTTTAAAACTTGCCTCCCAATTGCAAAATTCAAAAATTACTATTATTACCCAAAAAAATCAAGGAGCTTCAGTAGCTAGAAATAGAGCAATCAATGCAGCAAAAGGCAAATACATTGCCCCTTTAGATNCAGATGACATTTGGCACAAAAATCATCTTTCAGAATTAAAGAGCTTAATTCATTCTTTTCCAAATGCTGGCTTATTTTGCAATAATTATGAAATTAAACTTAATGATAATTTTATTATAA
>BS_KBA_SWE02_21mDRAFT_10000474_pt1 | contig 15109 bp, 13 predicted proteins | sample BalSeasSWE02_21m_FD_9196 | JGI IMG/M metagenome (IMG submission 9196)
GACTTACATTATTGGTATTTGGTAATGGGTTTTTCAAACCCAATATGACGTCAATTATTTCTGAAATGTATCAACATAGACCTGAGAAAAAAGACGGAGCCTATACCATTTTTTATATGGGTGTAAATGCAGGAGCATTTTTCGGCATTCTATTATGTGGATATCTGGGAGAAAAAGTGGGTTGGAGTTTAGGATTTGGTCTTGCCGGTATTTTTATGTTTTTTGGATTGGTTCAGTTTTGGTTGGCTCAAAATATTTTTGGAACTATTGGTCTTAAACCAAATAAAAAAGATAAAAACTCTGTAGAAGCTTTAGATAAGGACAAAAGAAATCCCTTCAGCTCTTGGCAATTATTGATAATTGCTGTTTGTATCATTTTAGGAATACTTTGGATATTAAATGAACCTGCTACAATTATATCAGGAGGTAGTTTTAACATGCTCTCTTTTTTAGGTGAAAATGGAAATAGCATTGCTATTTTAACAGCATTGGGCCTGTTTATAGTCTTGTTGGTTTATAGACTTACACAATATTCAAAAGTTACAAAAGAAAAATTGATTGCTGTATCCTTTTTTGCCTTTATAACCATATTCTTTTGGGCCATTTTTGAACAATCTCCTGGAACATTGACCATTTTTGCCAGAGATTATACCGATAGGGTTTTGGATGGAAGTTCAGGAACCATCTTTAAGATTGTTAACTCCTGTATGACCATTATTCCATTGGCAATTATTACTTGGGTTTTATATCTGTTATTTAAACAAACCTTCAAAAAATATGCTTTGGCCAATATTGTTTTAGGGTCAAGTTTTGTTATAGTTTGGGGAGTTGCAATTTGGATGTTAAACGATCAATTTGGAGAAGAAAACCCTGAAGTTCCCGCTTCTTGGTTCTCTACTTTAAACTCCTTGTTTATTATTACTTTAGCGCCTTTATTTTCAAAATGGTGGGAAAGCAAGTACAATCCTTCAGCCAATGTGAAGTATGGAATCGGGATGTCTTTATTGGCATTAGGAATGGCTTGTGTGGCGTTTGGAGCAGGCGGAATTGAGCCTGGTGCTCAAACGGCTTCTGTAAGTATGATTTGGCTAATCTTGGTTTATTTATTCCATACTATGGGAGAACTCTGTATATCGCCTGTAGGGCTTTCTTATGTAAGTAAATTGGTGCCTGCAAGAATGATTGCCTTTATGTTTGGCGTTTGGTATCTGGCAGTTGCCATTGGTATGAAAGGTGCTGGAAAATTTGGAGAAAATGTGGATAAAATTGCGAATGAAAATGGAATAAGTTATTTCTTTTGGATGTTGACTATCGTTTCATTGGCTGTTGCAGCACTTTCAATAGTGATGAGCCCAGTCATTAAAAAATTGATGCATGGCGTACGTTAATCGAATATATAGTTAAAATAAACTCAAAATTGCTCCTATTAGGAGCAATTTTTTTAAGTTTGTAATGCAATTTGCAACACATACTAAGATGAAAAAATTAATATATATATTTTTTATAACGGTTTTAACTTCAATTACTGGCTTTGCTCAGGAGATTAAATGGATGTCTCTTGAAGAAGCCATAGCACTTCAGAAGAAAAGCCCAAAAAAAATCATCATGGACGTTTATACCAATTGGTGCGGTCCATGTAAAATGCTTGATAAAAATACATTTCAAAACCCTGATGTAGCAAAATATATCAATCAGTATTATTATGCCGTAAAATTTAATGCCGAGGGAAATTCAACACTAACCTATAATGGTAAAACATATACCAATCCAGATTATAAAGAAGAATTGGCCAATAGACGTAATGGTATACATCAATTTACATACTTTTTAAGGGTTAATTCATATCCTACAGTAATATATTTTGATGAAAAAGGCAATTTGCTAACGTCGATTATTGGATATAAAACGGCTCAACAAATTGAATTGTACTTAAAGCTTTTTGGTGAAGACAAGCATAAGCAAATGCAAACCCAAGAAGATTTCAATAATTATTTTACCGCATTTTTGCCTCAATTTAAAGGCTAAAGAATCGATAGTTATTTTATAATATAAGCTCCCTTTTCACTGGTATTGTGAAAAGGGAGTTTTTGTTTTTTGCATAATGTTTCCCATCTAGCTACATACGATTTGTAATTGCTGCCATCTGCAATGATGAGTTCAGGATGCAAAGAATCAACCAATCTGTTGAGATTTATTTTTGGGGAGTTTCTCAATAAAACATAATTGGGCCTAAAAGTTTTGATATTATAAACGCCCAAACTATCAATGACCAAAAGCTTTTTGTTCTGGATTTGATAAAAAGATATGATGTTATTTTCTGTCGTTTTAGTAATAAAATTTTCAATTTTAAAATTTTTGATCATATGGTCTTGTGCCATTGCTAAACTATCAATATTGTGATAAACCATCAGATTTCTATTTACCTTTTCACCCATTAACGTAAATCTGCTCTTATGGAATATGATGAATTCATAAGTTGAATTTAAATATGAATTGTAAATAAAAGCACCTTGAAAAAGCAAAAATGAAATCAACATTAACCTTAAATTGGAAAAAGATTTGTGTTTGTAAAAATTCACAACTGTTATAATAATCAAATAGCTTGCAAAAACTTGAAACACTGAAATTGAAATATTCTGAAATAAAAACTGCTCCTGGATAGAAACCCAATTTACTATAGTGTTCATAGCTGAAATGATTTGACCATAAATGGTTGCTACAAATTCTGGGAGAAGATTCATTAAGGCCAAAAAGATCACAATTATACCATAAGCTAAAATGATTCCTAAAAAAGGAATAATGGCCAAATTCGAAATGAAGAACAAACTTGGAAACTGATGAAAATAATACAAACTTATGGGAACAACTCCAACTTGGGCAGCTATGGTTACAGTAAATATTTTCCAGAAAAAATCATATACTTTGAATCTAGGTTTCCAAAGTTTATACAGTATTGGCTGAATTAATACAATTGACAAAACTGCCAAATAACTCAACTGAAAACCAACATCAAATAAAAACATAGGTTTGAACAGTAACAACAAGAACATTGAAATACCCAAAGAATTATAGGCGTTAGTAGGTCGCTTCCAGTGCATCGCAATGGCAACAATGCTGAACATGGTTACAGCTCGTGTAACTGATGCAGATAAACCCGCAACAATTGCAAACCCCCAAAGTATCAATAAAATAATAACGACTTTTATGACCTTTCCATTCCTAACATATTCAATTGGCTTAAACGAAAAATTTAAAAGCAATAACACAATACCAACATGCAAGCCTGAAACAGCAAGAATATGTATGGCACCAGCACGAATATAACTATTATAGATATCTTCACTAATGTCTTGTCGTTGGCCTAATAATAAGGCATTTATGATGGCCAGCTCATCAGGTTTAAAGCTGTGTTGTTTCAACTTTACATTTATAGTTTCTCGCAATTGATCTGCATATCCAAAAATGGTATGCCTTTTTGAGGATAATTTTAATAAGGAAGAGTTTGTTGCAAAAATTTGATGGTAAACATATTGTTTTTCAAGATAGCTTTTGTAGTTGAATTGATTCGGGTTTAAGGGTTGTGTCAGTTCATTAAATGGAGAAGATGTTATAAAAATGTCATCTACTTTATAAATGGGTTGAGTAGAATCGATTTCAACATTTAAAAGTGAATTTCCTATTACGGCTTTATCATCAACTTTTAAGATGTCAACAATGTATTTGTTGTGAAACCCCGTTGGTTTTAGTTTTTTACTTATTCTGAAAGTAATAAGGGCTTCAGAATTATTGCTAGTTGAAATATAATTGGAATAATGGTGTTTAAAATTTTGCTGATTGTGGAAATTATAAACTAAAACTCCTAAGCATATTGTGGTCAAAAAAACAATGCATCCAAACCAAATGGTTTTTATAAGCTGATTTCTAGAAACAAAAAATATTATTGTTAAAACTGAAAACAAGATAAAAGTAAGGCCCAATGAACTTTTTAAAGGGATCTTAAAAAAGTGCGCAATTACAATTCCAATACTTAAACAAACAGTAAGCTTTAAAATGTTGAAATTGAGTAGCTTCATTAAATGAAATTACTCAATTAAACCTTACAAAATACGTCTGGCTTGAATAAAAGCAAAATGCCAATAGCGTTCTGCTAAATTGGAATAAATAACGCCAGCATTAACAGTAGAATGTATAAATTCAACAAACCCTGGACGAACATTGGTGACTAGTCCAACATGATTTATTTCACGACTATTTCTTTTAGTTGCAAAAAAAAGAAGATCACCTTTTTCAACGTCTTTAACATCAACCCGATTTCCAATGGCAGCCATGTCTTTTGAGCTTCTTGGCAATAAAATGCCTTCACTTTTAAAAACAGTTGAGACAAGACCTGAGCAGTCCATTCCATTTTTTGTGGTGCCACCATATTTATAATTAACACCATCAAATTGTTTGGCATAATTAATAATGACATCAGTTTTTGAATAGTTGACTTTGGATGGTGTTTCAGGTTCTGCAATTATATCCTTTTCAATTGTAGGATTAGATTCTTCTATTTCAATTTCAGTATGTATTAATGGTTCTGGTTTTTTAGTAACAACCTCTTTTGAAGATTTGCAACTGTTAAAACATGACAATAGAAGTAAAACCAGGGCAAGTTTTTTCATGGATCAAATTAGGTCTCAAGTGTTTCAAAAATGAACTTGGCTGTTTTTTCACTTGCGCCTTTCCCGCCAAGTTTCTTTTCTAAATCGTAGTAATTCAAAAAGAATTTAATGCGTTCATAATCGTCTAAAATAAGTGATAATTCTTGTTTAAGTCTTGTTGTGTTAAATTCATCTTGAATAAGTTCGGCGACAACTTGTTTGTCCATAATTAAATTGACCAAAGAAATGTATTTAATGTGCTTAACAAGGCGTTTACCAATTTGATAGGATAGCCAACTGCCTTTATAACACACCACTTCAGGAACTTTAAACAAAGCAGTTTCTAAAGTTGCTGTGCCCGAAGTAACAAGAGCCGCATAAGATATACTCAATAAATCATGGGTTTTATTATTTATAAAAGCAACATTTGAATTTTTTATAAAGGGGGTGTAAAAACTATTGTCCTGTCCTGGAGCGCCAGCGATCACAAACTGATAGTTTTTAAAGTCATTAACTACACTCAACATTATGGAGAGCATCTTTTTGATTTCCTGTTTTCTGCTTCCTGGCAAGAGCGCAATAATGGGCTTATCGCTTAACTCATGTTCTGCCCTGAATTCGAATTCGTCGACTTGATTTCTGTTGAAAATAGCATCAATTAAAGGGTGTCCTACAAATTCAACAGGATAATCGTGTTTTTCTTCATAAAACTCCTTTTCAAAAGGCAAGATCACGTACATATGATCGATATCCCTTTTAATATTTTTAATTCGGTTTTCTTTCCAAGCCCAAATTTGTGGAGAAATGTAATATTCTGTTTTATACCCTTTTTGTTTGGCCCACTTTGCAATACGTAAATTGAATCCAGGATAATCTATAAAAATAATGGCATCAGGATTATAAGTCTCGATATCCTTTTTGCAAAAGGAGAGATTTTTAAAGATGGTCCTAATATTCATTAAGACTTCTAAAAAGCCCATAAAAGCCAATTCTTTATAGTGTTTTACAAGATTGCCACCAATCTGTTGCATAAGATCACCTCCCCAAAATCTAAATTCGGCATTCACATCTTGTTTTTGCAATGCTTTCATTAAGTTGGAACCATGCAAATCACCCGAAGCTTCACCTGCGATGATATAGTATTTCATATAGTTTTATGACTTAATATAAATTTATTAAAAATGTAGATATTGCAACCAAAACAGTTGCCAATAGTACACCTCTAGCTCTATAGTCTTGTTTCTTTTTGATAAAAATAAAAAAAGCGACTAAATTTAAAATGGCTCCAATGGTAACCAATTTTCCGAAAAAGCCTTCATCGATAGATTGTCTTAATGCGATGAAAATATCTTCTCCATTACCCAAAAAAGCTACACTAAGGAATAAACCAATGCAGTTTGCAATCAGTCCCACAAAAAAACCAATAAAAATTTCCTTTTTAATCATTAAAACTCCACGTGTTTAAAGTTTGAATGCAATGATGTGCTGTAAGATCAAATTGTACGGGAACTACTGAAATATAAGCATTTTTGAGTGCCCATTCATCGGTATCTTCTCCATTGTCTAAATTTACAAATTTACCAGTTAACCAATAATATTCTCTTCCTTGAGGGTTAGTTCTTTTATCAAATTCTTCTTCCCATAAGGCCCTTGCTTGTCTGCAAATTTTTATCCCATTTAGTTCTTGTTTTGATAGATTAGGAATGTTAACGTTTAAAACAACGTCTTTTGGTAAGCCTTCTTTTAAAACATTTTCAGCAATTGATTTTATAAAAGGTTTAGTTGCTTCAAAATTTGCATTCCAACTATAATCAAGCAATGAAAAACCAATAGCTGGTATACCTTCAATTCCAGCTTCAATAGCAGCGCTCATGGTACCTGAATAGATCACATTTATAGAAGAGTTGGAGCCATGGTTAATGCCCGAAACACATAAATCGGGTTTTCTTTTAAGAATTTGATTTACAGCTAACTTGACACAGTCGGCAGGGGTTCCAGAACAGCTATACTCCATTTGTTTGCCATTGTCTACTTTTACTTTTTCAACAAACAACGTCGAATTAACAGTTATTGCATGCCCCATTGCACTTTGGGGGCTATCTGGCGCAACCACAATAACATCCCCAATAGAATTCATAACTTCAATAAGTGTTCTAATTCCAGGAGCAGTAATACCATCATCATTTGTGACTAAAATAAGAGGCTTTTTTGTCATTTTGTCTTTATTTTTTTAAAACACTAAAATACGTAAAATAGGATATACACGTTTATATTATTGGCTTTAACAAAAAATTAGTAGCCTTAGACTTTATTGGCATGATTTTTTCTTTAATTTAGTCAAAAAATAATATGAAAGATATTATGAAAAGGAACTATAAAATTTTATTGTTAGTATTATTACTGGCATTCGCATCATGCAGTTTTACAAGTAAAACTTTTGATGACCCCGATAAGGATAAACGACTCATTGGTTTAATCAGTTATGTTTTAGAAGAAGGGCATTATAATCCCAAAGAATTTAATGATGCTTTTTCTGAACAAGTATTCGATGGTTACTTAAAACAACTGGATCCATTTAAACGCTATTTTTATGAATCAGATATAAAAGAGTTTGAAGCTTATAAATATAAAGTAGATGATCAAATTAAATCGCTTGACATTAGTTTCTTTAATTTAACACATCAAAGACTACTTCAAAGAATTGAAGAATCTAAAGCTATTTTTACCGAGGTATTAGAATCCCCATTTGATTATAACAAAAAGGAGGAATTTTTTACAGATTATGATGGGCTGCCTTATGTAACTTCAAAAAAAGAAATGAAAGAACGTTGGAGACAACAACTTAAATTTTCGACAATTGCTAATTATGACGATTTAATAGCGCAACAAGATGACACTTATAATGATAAAAAAACATTAGAACAAGTATCAGATTTAGATCCCAATGCTGGTAATTTCCAAAATGAAGAATTAAAGAGCAGTGAAAAGAAAAGCCTATCTGAATTGGAAAATGAGGCTAGAGAAACAACTTTAAAATCTCTAAATGAATTATATGATTTTATAGATGAAAGGGAACGAAAAGACTGGTTCGCAGTTTATGTTAATGCCATTGTAGAAGAATTTGACCCTCATACATTTTATTTTGCTCCAGAAGATAAGGATCGTTTTGATGTAGAAATGTCTGGAAATTTTGAAGGAATTGGCGCTAGACTACAAAAGAGAATGGATGCCATTTTAGTAAATGAAATCATTAGTGGAGGTCCAGCTTGGAGACAAAATGAATTGGAAGTTGGCGATCAAATTCTTAAAGTTAGACAAGAAAATGAAAAAGAAGCGGTAAACATAGTAGGCATGCGCCTTGATGATGCCATAAAATTCATTAAAGGCCCCAAAGGTACCAAGGTAATATTGACCTTGAAAAAAGTAGATGGCACCATTAAAGATTTAATGATTACACGAGATATTGTAGAACTTGAAGAAACTTATGCAAAATCTTCAACTGTTATTAAGGATGGTAAGAAATTTGGAGTAATTAACTTACCTAAGTTTTATGTTGATTTTAATGATTACAAAAAACGAAATGCAGCTTCCGATATTAAATTGGAAATTGAAAGATTAAAAGAGCAAGGAATTGAAGGTCTAGTTTTAGATTTAAGGAACAATGGAGGAGGTTCTTTGCAAACAGTTGTGGATATGGGAGGATTATTTATTAAAAATGGGCCTATAGTTCAGGTTAAAACAACTGGAGCGCCAAAAGAGGTTCTTAAAGATAATGATCGTTCTATAGTTTGGGATGGTCCACTAGTTATTTTAGTAAATGAATTATCAGCTTCAGCTTCTGAAATTCTTGCCGCCGCAATGCAAGATTATAAAAGAGCAATTGTTATTGGAAGTAAGCAAACATATGGTAAAGGAACCGTTCAAAATGTATTGGATTTAAATCGAATGGTAAGAAATAATACCGATGGCGATATGGGAGCTTTAAAGTTTACAACACAAAAATTTTATAGAATCAATGGAGGTTCAACTCAATTGGAAGGTGTGAAAAGTGATGTAGTAGTACCAGATCGTTACAGTTACATTGAAATTGGTGAGAAAGATCAAGAAAATCCATTGGAATGGGATAAAATTGATGCAGTTCCTTATGAAACTTGGGAAAACTATTTTGATTATGATGCAACTATTGCTAATAGCAAAGAGCGTATGGCAAATAATGAACAACTAAAACTTATCGATGAAAATGCAAAATGGGTTAAAAAAATTAGAGACAGGGACAGTTATTCATTAAATTATGAAGAATATAAAGCGGCTTTAAAAATAAATGAAGATGAAGCTAAACGTTTTGCAAAACTATCTGATTATAAAACGAACCTAACTTACGAATCTTTACCTTATGAAGTTGAATTAATGGAAAAAGATTCAATTTTAAAGCAAAAACGAGATCGTTGGCATGAAAACTTAAGTCAGGATGTGTATATGGAAGAAGCTTTAAATGTATTAAATGATTTAAAAATGACTTATGGTATTAAAAAAGTTGCGACTACCACAGTCAAAGAATAAACTTAAATGAGTCTAAACAATAACTCATTAACACAATTGGCGCTTCAAAAGTTTAAAAAAAACTTTTGGGGCGTTTTTAGTTTATGCATCATTGTTATGATTGGTCTACTGTCTGTTTTTGCCTATGTAATTTCGCCAGATAATTCTCAAAATGCCAATCAAATGCATTTATCCATTCATTCCAAAAAACCTGGGTTTAAAGTGCTAATGTTGACTGTCCCTTCAAAAATTGAAAACCAACAATCTTTTTTTTCAAAAACATTTTATGGAGTTAAAACCTCTGAAACTGAAATTCCTATCACTTCTTATCAAGTGAACAATGATAATTTAGTTTTTACGGAATACGCTTCAGATGAATTGGAAGGAATCACAAAAACATTGAGTTTAAACATATTTCCAAATCAAAATTATAGGGAATATATCAAAGAAAAAACATTCATTTTTGGTACAGATAAATATGGAAGGGATTATTTAAGTAGAATATTAATAGGTTCTCGAATTTCATTTTTTATTGGATTTATTGCTGTATTTATTTCTTTGGTCATAGGAATCGTTATGGGTAGCCTTGCTGGATATTTTGGTGGTAAAATAGATGCTTTAATTATGTGGATTATCAATGTTACATGGTCAATTCCTACTTTACTTTTGGTGATTGCTATAACATTGGTTTTGGGTAAAGGATTTTGGCAAGTATTTATAGCTGTTGGTTTAACTATGTGGGTAGAAGTTGCTAGAGTAGTTAGAGGACAAATCATTAGTGCTAAAGAAATGCAATATGTTACTGCAGCTAGAGCTTTGGGATTTAACGATTTTAGAATTATATCACGACATATTTTGCCAAATATAATGGCACCTGTAATTGTGATTTCTGCCGCAAATTTTGCTGCTGCTATTTTAATTGAAAGCGGATTGAGTTTTTTAGGTATTGGGGCTCAACCACCAATGGCAAGTTGGGGAGCTATGATCAAAGATCATTATAATTACATTATTCTCGGAAAACCATATCTGGCAATCATGCCTGGTATGTGCATTATGGTATTAGTAATGGCTTTTATGCTCATTGGCAATGCCTTAAGAGATGCCTTAGATGTAAAAAATTAAGAATTTCTTAAAGTGTTGATTTGAATATTTGTGTCTTCAATAAATTGAAGTATTTCTTCTCTTCCTAAAGATTTTGTTGATGAGGTTACAAAATATTGTGGGAGTTCTTCCCAAGTTTTTAAGAGCTCTTGCGAGTAATCATTAACGTGATTTTCAATAGCTTTGGGTTTCAATTTGTCAGCTTTAGTAAACACAATACAGAATGGAATTTGGTTAATTCCCAAGTATTCCATAAACTCCAAGTCTATTTTTTGTGGCTCATGTCTAATATCGACTAAAATAAAAGCTGTTACAAGTTGCTGGCGGTTTTCAAAATAATCGGTAATGAATTTTTGGAATTTCATTTTTGTAGTTTTCGATACTTTTGCATAGCCATAACCTGGCAAATCGACCAAAAACCATTTTTTGTTAATTATAAAATGATTGATAAGTTGTGTTTTTCCGGGTTTACCTGAAGTTTTTGCTAAATTATGACGACTGGTCAACATATTAATTAGCGAAGACTTGCCCACATTACTTCTGCCAATAAATGCATATTCAGGGAGCAAATCTTTAGGGCATTTGGCCACTTCTGAATTGCTCATTACAAATTCGGCTGTTTTAACCAACATAGTAACTTAAAAATTTAAAATTTTCTATCTGCAAGCCATTTGTAAAGAATGGAATTAAATTCATCAGGGTGTTCCATCATAGCCGCATGTCCACATTTATCGATCCAGAATAAGTCAGAATCTGGTAATAATTGATTAAATTCAATAGCTACATCTGGAGGAGTTACCGTATCATTTTTACCCCAAATAATACAAGTCGGGGTTTTCATTTTAGGTAAGTCTTTTGCCATATTGTGCCTTATGGCACTTTTTGCAATAGCAAGAGTCTTTATAAGTTTGTTTCTATCGTTTACAGTTTCGTACACTTCGTCAACAATTTCTTTAGTCGCTATTGCAGGATCGTAGAACACATCTTGTGCTTTTTTCTTAATCACTTCGTAATCACTACGCTTGGTATAGCCACCGCCCATAGCACTTTCATACAATCCAGAACTTCCAGTTATCACCAGTGCTTTTATTTTTTCGGGATATAATTTTGTATGATATAAGCCTATATGTCCTCCTAAAGAGTTGCCAAGTATAATCACATTACTGAAGCCTTTAAATTCTATAAAATCATGTAGATATTTAGCGAAACTTTTAACATTGGTTTTAATTAAGGACATGCTATAAATAGGTAACTCTGGTATAATAACTTTATACCCTTTTGCTCCAAAAAAATCTGTGACACTATCAAAATTGCTTAAACCACCCATTAGTCCATGCAAAATTATTATTGGGTCACCTTCTCCTATTTCGATGTAACTATAATTTTTTTCTTTTTTTAAGAGGTTTCTCATGTATTATTAACAATGGTGGTTTAAAACAAATATAGGTATTTCATTTTTATTTTGTTCTCATTTTAATGGATGTTGATAAAATACTTTTTAAGCTGATTATGCATGCTTTTTAAGTGCAAATCCTTTAAATATTAATGGATTGATTTTAAGCAAATTGATATAGTTTAATTAGAATAGTTGAGTAGAAATTATTTAAAAAATATAGAATTTATTAACAAAAGTGGTAAGATGTGGTAAAAAGTGGTAATATTTTCAATATATTTGAATCATAATCGTTTTCAACAAAAACTAACTAATTGAATACATTAATAGGGACATACGAATGTAAAGTGGATGCCAAAGGCAGGCTAATGCTACCTGGTGCCATAAAAAAACAGTTGTCACCTGTTCTTCAAAATGGGTTTGTATTAAAACGAGCTGTTTTTCAACCATGTCTGGAGCTTTATCCAATATCAGAGTGGGAAATCCTAATGCAAAAAGTGAATTCTCTAAATCGCTTTAACAAGAAAAACAATGATTTTATTCGTCGTTTCACTGCAGGTGTAAAAGTGATTGAAGTTGATGCTGCAGGTCGCCTTTTGATTCCTAAAGATTTAGTTGCTTTTTCAGGAATCAGCAAAGATGCCGTTGTGTCTTCAGCCATAAATATTATTGAGATTTGGGACAAAGATAAATATGAACATGCTATTGATGATGCCACAGGAGATTTTTCAGATTTAGCTGAAGAGGTCATGGGACAAAATGATGACAATGGAATATCATAATCCAGTTTTATTAAAAGAATCGGTTGAAGGTTTAAAAATCAAAAAAGACGGGATTTATGTAGATGTCACTTTTGGTGGTGGAGGGCATAGTAAGGAAATATTAAAACAAATTGGACCGAAAGGGAAATTATATGCATTTGACCAAGATAAAGACGCTCTTTTAAATACCATTGATGATGACCGGTTTACACTTATAAATGAGAATTTCAAGTTTATAAAACGGTTTTTAAGATTTTATGGTGTAAAGCAAGTTGACGGAATTCTTGCTGATTTTGGGGTTTCATCACATCAGTTTGACGTTGCGGAACGCGGATTTTCAACACGGTTTGAAGCTGATTTAGATATGAGAATGAATCAAAACGATTCGCTTTCAGCTTTAAATGTTATAAATGATTATGATGAAGAACAGTTGCGTATGGTGTTTTGGGAATATGGAGAATTAAGACAAGCACCGGCAATTGCTAGGGTTATTGTTGAAGAACGCTCGAAATCTCAAATAAAAACAAGTGAACAGTTAAAATTTGTGCTAAAAAGATTTCTGCAACATAAAAAGGAAAATAAAGTATTGGCTCAAATCTATCAGGCTATTCGAATTGAAGTGAACCAGGAAATCGAGGCATTAAAGGAAATGTTGTCTCAAACTGCCGAAATATTGAAAGTTGGTGGACGCATAAGTTTTATTTCATATCACTCATTGGAAGACAGGTTGGTAAAACGATTTATAAGAAATGGAATGTTTGAAGGAGAACCAGTACGTGACGTTTTTGGAAATTATAATGTACCGTTTAAAAAAGTAGGGAGCTTAATTGTGCCTTCAGCGCAAGAAATAAAGTTGAATAATAGAGCTAGAAGTGCAAAACTTCGTATTGCAGAAAAAATATGAAGAAAAACATATATGACATATTAAAAGGGAAATTTTTAATAAGCGATGATTCTTTTAAAAACTGGAGAGTTATCATATTCATTTCTGTTTTGGCAATTATTATGATAGCAAGTTCCCACAGTGCTGATAAAAAAGTACTTGAAATTGCTCAGTTAGGTAATGATGTAAAAGAGTGGCGTTCGGCTTTTGTAGATGGCCGATCAAAATTGATGAGACTTAAAATGGAATCTTCAATTTTAAAAAAAGTAGCCAATAAAGGGCTAGCTCCTTCTACAGTACCACCAAAAAAAATTAGAATTAAATCACAAAAATAAAAGTGGCTGTTACTGAAAAAAACATATTGAACAGATTGTATTTTATTACAGGATGTATGTTCATTTTTATGATTGGTGTGATTTTCAAATTGTTCACTATTCAGTTTGTGCAAGGTGATAAATATAGGGAACTAGCTGAAAAACGCACAATTAAAAATGTGGTGATACCTGCAAATAGAGGAAATGTGTATTCTTCCGACGGAAGCTTATTGGCAACTTCAATACCAAAATATGATATTAGAATCGACGCTTTAACGCCTACAAATTTCACATTTGAGAAATATTTGAAACCGCTTTCTGATTCCTTGTCCAAATTCTCTGGGAAGACCTCAAGTTATTATCAAAATGAGATTCGAAAAGCTAGAGCGAATAAAAACAGATATTTTTTATTGGCAAGAAACATTGGTTATTCAGATTATGCCCGAGTAAGAAACTTCCCTTTACTTAATCTAGGGGCTTTTAAAGGTGGATTGATTGTTGAGCAGACTACAAAAAGAGAGCATCCTATGGGTGAAATAGCGCAAAGGTCTATTGGTTATGAACGGTTTGATGAGGATGGTAATGTAACTAGAGCTGGGATTGATGGTGCTTTTGGAGTTAAGTATTTAAGAGGAACAGATGGCCACCGATGGAAACAGAAAATAGGTCAGGGACAATGGAAACCAATCACAGATTATAATGAAGTTGAACCTAAAGATGGGTATGATATTTACACTACTATAGATGTAAATATACAAGATATAGCACATCACGCTTTACTTGGCCAATTGGAATATTATGAAGCTGAGCATGGTTGCGTAGTTGTTATGGAAACCAAAACAGGAGAAGTAAAAGCAATTTCAAATTTAGGACGTAACAATAAAGGGTTTTATTATGAACGCTTAAATTATGCAGTAGGCGAAAGTCACGAACCAGGGTCTACATTTAAAGTTATGGCTCTTGCCGCAGCTTTAGAAGATAAAATGGTTGACACTTCTACGATAGTTGACACTAAATCTGGGGTCAAGCGATTTTATGGACGAAATATTTATGATTCCCATAGAGGTGGATATGGTGAAATATCTGTGGCAAAAGCATTAGAAGTGTCTTCCAATATTGGCTTTGCAACCATTATTGATGAGAATTATTCCAAACAGCCCGAAAAATTTATCAATAGAATTAAAAGTTGGCATCTTAATGAACCATTGGGTATACCAATAATTGGTGAAGGTAATCCAGATATTCCTGAACCGGGCAGCAAAAAATGGAGTAAAAATGCATTGCCATCAATGGCTTATGGTTACAATTTAAGTTTAACACCTTTACAAACTTTGACTTTTTATAATGCTATAGCTAATAATGGAGAAATGATTCGTCCAAGATTTATTAAAGAGGTAAAAGAATTTGATAAACAGATTAAAAAAATCGATAAAGAAGTAATAGACGAAAAGTTGTTTTCTGATAAAACATTAAAA
>BS_KBA_SWE02_21mDRAFT_10000475_pt1 | contig 15089 bp, 13 predicted proteins | sample BalSeasSWE02_21m_FD_9196 | JGI IMG/M metagenome (IMG submission 9196)
ATGATATGAAAGGAACGGTTCTAATTAGATATTAGCAGCTAAACAAAGTTATCTTATTTTTTGCATAAAATCAATCTTCCTGTTTACTGTGATGGTGAAACTAGGATAAACAATCATGTGTGGCTTAAGCTTCCGTTAGGCAATTAAAATATTTCTAATAAGAGTTTATTACCTATAAATAAAACAGGAAAAGCAGCTCACATGCTCTATATTTTAAAATTTACTGAGGTTCTGTTATTTTATCTGAATTCATTAATTCTCCATGAAATACCGGTGTTTATAAAGTAATCCTGTATCCCGTTATTGCTGCCATAACCTCCATATAAATCTAATTGAACATTATTGTTAACTAAATACGCAAAGCCGCCATCAAACCTGGTTTCGAAAACCGATTCTTTAATCTGGCCATAATTTTCTGTGAAGCCTTTCAAATTTTTATATATAGGAAATCCAAAGTGCAACACATATTTACCTGTTGGAATAGCATCATTACCGCTGTAAGATAAAACCCAATTGGTGGCAACACTCATTTTTTTTGGCAAACCCCAGTTGGCAACAAATATCATGATGGGTGCTACATATTTGCTTTCATAATCTTTTGAAATACCAGGCATTTTTAATCGCATTTGAAAGGCGGTGGCTGGCATCCAGCGTTTTTGATCATTTATATGAAATCTAAATCCTAATTGTAAATTTCTTATTCCGGATTGATAGGTTGTTTCAGTTTCGAATCTTTTCTCGTTATATTGATAATCTATCAGTGTGCTAATTTCAACAGATTCGAGAATTCCGAATCTAATAATATGGACATTAGTAAACCCAAAAGGAGTATAACTTGAGTTAGAAAAAGAACTAAAATCAAAACCTTGTTGAAACTGTAAAATATTATTACCTACTGTAAAGGCTCCAATAGCCTGTCCTGGTCGGCCCGTTCTTAAAACATCACTGTATTGTGCATTTAGTTTATTTGAAGATAAAATCAAAAAAGTCATGTTCAGCCCAAGTAACAGGAAGCTTTTCTTTTGGTTATGAGCATGGCAGACCCCTATAATTTTTAAAATCAAATCTGCTAGGAATGAATGAATAGCAAATTTAGAAAAAGGAAGTAATGTATAAATTAGCCCTTGATATGTGTTCTCAGGTATTACCCAAGTTGCTTTTTTTGCAGGCTCCATATATAAATAGAGATTAGGATTTTATGGAATGTGATAGACTATTTTAGGTATTTCTTTCTAAATGATGAAAGTCATTTAAGGATATGGCATTTTCTATTTTTTTACATCAGTAGCTGAACGAAGATATTCTTTTTTTTAAATAAAGCCTAACATTTATCATTTTCCTTATGGTACAGGATCATAGCCAGAACCGCCCCAAGGATGACAGCTAAAAATACGCTTTAACGCTAATTTACCGCCTTTAATAAAACCATGCTTCTCTAAAGCTTCTTTGGCATAATGAGAGCATGTTGGCTGGTATCTGCAACTTGCCGGCGTTAATGGTGATATTAAAAGCTGATATACTTTTATCAAAAACAAAAACGGGGCAATGAGGATTTTTTTCAAAATAAATATTTAGATAGACTTTTTAAGTCGTTATAAAGATTACAACTTTACCTGTATTGCTAATTAACAGAGAATGAGGTTCCTTCTTTGCCGTCTTTAAGTTCAATACCAACTGTTGCCAGTTCATCACGAATCTTATCTGATAAGGCAAAATCCTTATTGGCTCTTGCTTCCTGTCTTAATTTAATCAAGACTTCAACAGCTCCAGATAATTTATCAGTACCAGTCTCTTTCTTCGCACTGTTTTCTAATCCCAGAATATCAAATGCAAAAGCCTTTATGGTTTCTTTTAAAGTGATTAAATCTTCTTCAGAAATACTCGCCGAACCATCTTTTATTTGATTGATATACTTTACGCCTTCAAATAAATTCGCTATTAAGATAGGTGTGTTAAAGTCGTCATTCATGGCATCATAACAACTTTGTTTCCATGATGCCATATCCATTGTTGATGTTGAAGATGCTTTTAAACTTTCTAATAAATTAACAGCATCCATCAGCCGGTAATAACCTTTTTCACTGGCAAGTAAGCCTTCATTAGTGAAGTCCAATATGCTTCTGTAATGAGCCTGCAACATAAAGAAGCGTGCCACACTAGGAGAAAATGCTTTGGTAATATTACTGTTTTCACCCGTAAAAATTTCACCTGGTAAAATATAGTTACCTGTTGATTTGGCCATTTTCTTACCATTCATAATCAGCATATTGGCATGCATCCAGTAATTAACTGGTGTTTGCCCAATAGCGGCTTCATTTTGTGCAATTTCACATTCGTGATGCGGAAATTTTAAATCCATACCACCACCGTGAATATCAAAATGTTCACCAAGGTATTTAGTACTCATGGCTGTACATTCTAAATGCCAACCAGGGAATCCATCACTCCATGGTGATGGCCAACGCATAATATGTTGTGGTTCGGCTTTTTTCCAAAGGGCAAAATCCTGTGGGTTTTTTTTATCTGATTGCCCGTCCAATTCGCGGGTATTGTGAATTAAATCTTCAAGTTTACGCTTGCTTAATTTACCATAATCATGTGTTTCATTGAATTTATGAACATCAAAATAAACAGAGCCATTGATTTCATAGGCAAAACCTTTTTCTAAAATGGTTTTAATCAATTCAATTTGTTCAATGATATGACCAGTTGCTGTAGGTTCTATACTAGGCGGTAAAAAATTAAATGTGTTTAAAATGTTATGAAAATCAACCGTATAACGTTGAACCACTTCCATAGGTTCAATCTGTTCTAAACGGGCTTTTTTTGCAATTCGGTCTTCACCGGCATCCGCATCATTTTCTAAATGACCGGCATCGGTAATATTTCTTACATACCTTACTTTATATTCTAAATGTTTAAGGTATCTGAAAATGACATCAAAAGACATAAAGGTTCTTACATTTCCTAAATGCACATTACTATACACCGTTGGACCACAGACGTACATACCTACATGTCCCTCGTTAATTGGTTTAAATGTTTCTTTTTGTCCGGAAAGTGAATTATATATTTTTATCTGATGCTGCTTGTAAAGTTGCATGTTTTGAGTAGTATTTTTAACTAAAACTTAGTATCTAATTTAACGTAATCTAAAAACTCCCGGCGTGTCGCTTTTTCTTTGAATTTACCTCCAAATTCTGAAGTGACTGTACTGCTTTCAACATCTCTGATGCCTCTTGAATTTACGCATAAATGTTTAGCGTCAATGACGCAAGCTACGTCTTCAGTATTTAAAACTTCCTGAAGCTCTTTAACTATTTGAATGGTTAATCGTTCCTGAACCTGTGGTCTTTTGGCATAATAATCAACAATTCTGTTCATTTTTGATAAGCCAACAACCGTTCCGTTTGAAATATAAGCAACATGGGCTTTACCAACTATAGGTAACAAATGATGCTCGCAGGTTGAGTAAACAGTGATGTTTTTTTCAACCAGCATTTCTCCGTATTTATATTTGTTTTCAAAAGTGGACGCACTTGGTTTTCTGTCTGGATTTAAGCCGCCAAAAATTTCTTTAACAAACATCTTAGCTACTCTGTTGGGGGTACCATTCAGACTGTCATCTGTTAAATCAAGTCCCAATGTTTCCATGATATGGCGCACATCATCTTTAATAATGTCAATCTTCTCCTCATTTGAAAGCTTAAAAGCATCGCTTCTCATGGGCGTATTAGAAGAAGTCCCAACGTGATCATTTCCTAAAGCTTCAAATTCGTCTATATTGTTATCAATTTTCATTTATTATAAAAATCAAGTTTTTAGTCTGCAAAGATAAGTAATTCACTTTTGTTATGTTTTGAATTAACTAATAATTAATCATTGCTGTGTTTTTAAGAATTTCTAAATAAGATAAAACGTAAAAGCTTGAACCGAAAAGTCCAAGCTTTTAAATATATATATGATGAAAATATTAAATATTAAAACCTATTGAAAAGGTAACATTGGAGTTTCTGGTGTCAATCATTGCCCTGTCTGTCAATCCGACATTATATAATTGAGGTTGTGAACTTCTAGTGGCCTGATCATAAGTAAGATCCAGCTTGGTGTTGCCAAGATTAAAACCTATTCCAAAGGAATACCCCTTTAAATCACCAACGGTTAAACCATTTTTATAGGGGCTTTCTTCAAAACGATAGCCACCTCTAAAACTGAATTGTTTTACCCTGTATTCACCGCCAAATCTGTAAGTTGAAGCGGCTACTAAATTATTGTTAATAGTATTGTTTTGAAATGCAAAGAAAGAATCACCAGTAGGTTTAAATTTAGCTGATCCGTAATCTTTAATTGAATAATCAAAACTTAACAACCCTTTATCTCCAAATATATAGGCCAAACTACCTGTAAATTTTCCTGGTGTTTGTAATCTGTAAGTTGGGTAGATATTTACAATTTTCGGGTTTATAATAGTGCGTCTATTACTCTCGTCAACCGTAGATACATACTGTGTAGTTTCTTCTCTAATATTGTACCAGATGGGAGAGTCATAAGTTAAGCCTAGTCTAAATTCATGAGTCACTTTCAATATGCCTCCTAATTGAAAAGAAAAACCATTTCCAAAAGTTGCTAAGGTATTTTGAAAATCAATATTATTGATAAAAGAACCCACATTAGTATTGTCTTCAAATAATTGTGTTGAACGGTCATAACGAAGAAGATGTGAATTTAAGTTTAATCCTAAAAATAAATTATCTTTATATTGAACGGCTGCATTAAAGGTTACTTTTCCATTGTAACCTCTTGTTACATGAATATATTCCTGATCAAAGGTGCCATCTGCGAGATTTGAAAAATAGGTGGTATTGGCGTCATCATCGGCGTCTGGTTCTAAAATATAAGATTCGTATCCTAAAAAGGCTTGCTGATGCCCAAATCCATAGTAGCTGCCAATTTCAGAATAGGCGTCTGATATTGATTCGTCAGGCAAGGCTGAAATTTCATCAAGTCTTAACCCGTCAGCATACCCTAAAAAGTATAAATCAATGGAGTTGTTATTGGTGTTTGTTCCATTTGCAACCCACACATTATCATAATTAGCCATTTTATCATAGGCTATGCTTAAAGCAAATTTTTTCCATGGAGAATTGGAATCATAGTTTGCAAAAACAAAAACGGTTCCGCCTTGATTAAAATCAAATTTAGAATCTGAGGCACTTGTAAAACCATTAAAATATTGAGTATCGTTTTTGGTATCTAAATTGGAAAGTGAAAAAGATACATGGCTATTCGCAAAAACTGCAGATCCTGCAGGATTTAAACTAATAGCACTCATATCACCTCCAAGAGCTCCAAATGCACCACTCAAAGCTCTGAATCTTGCGGTTCCCTGAATTTCATCATGAGAATATCTAAGGGCATCTGTTATATCTTGTCCGTACATAAAAGACATAGAAAATATACCTATGAATAGTAAGTTTAACTTTTTCATATCAAATGTGTTTTTTAATATTTTTTATAAAATTATCCGCCTCTTCTTCCAGATGATCCAGAACTACTTCTGCCACCACCACCAGAACTTCTGCTACCTCCACCTCCGCCTGAAGATCTTGAAACTCCTGCGCTTCTGCTACTGCTACCCGAGCTATAACTTCTTGAAGGTGTTGAGCTGCTTGGAGAAGAATTATTTCTATAATTGGAATTACTGTTATAATAAGTGGAGTTTGGAGACGAGCTTCTTCTAATTGTTGAAGCTGAACGTGTGGTAGAATTCCCTGTAGGTGTAGAGACACTTGAGGCTCTTCTGGTATTATAAACATTTCCAGAACTATTTACTCTATTCACAGTGTTCGAATTAGAATAGGCTGAACTATTGGTCCTTCTAATTGTATTTGTGTTATTATATCTTGAAGTCGTGTTATTATTTCTTGAAGTTGCATTAGCAACCGAATTGCTACGCCTGCTCAATCCGGAATTACTATCGGATGCATAACTTCCTCTTCTACCAGAATTATAGGTGGCACCTCTTCTTCCATAGGTATAACTTCCGCGATATCCATTACCGTAGTATGGGTAACCATAATAAGGATAGTATCCACCATAATAACCGCCATAATAACCGCCATAATAACCGCCATAATAATAAGGTGAACACCAAGGATTATATCCCCAATAGTTATAACCAAAACCCCAATAGTCATAAGGATAACCCCAAAAACTATTAAAGCCAAAACCAAATCCAATACTAGGATATACATTAATACTTAGAGAACTATTTGTTTGTCCCCAGCCACCATAACCTTGGTAATTATTATCAATAATAGTGTCATTTTCAGCGTATCCGCTTTGATAAGATTCTACATCTGTAAAAACTTCATTCTCATCATTTACAATATAATCATATTCTGATGATTTTTCTCTGAAGTAATTTTTATAATAGCTATTACTTGCATTACCATTTTGAACTTCAACAACAGTTTGAGGGTTTGAAGAACCATAAATACCATCATTCTCAACACCTACATATTGATAAGAACCACATGATGACAAGCCAATTAGCAACATTAAAATTGCTAGGTAAGGCATTTTCTGTTTTAAGTAGTTATTAATTTGCATATCTCTATTATTTTATTGTTGAACAAAACAAAAATAGTTAGTTTTGCTGAACTATTTTTTTATTTAACATAGTTACAATTTTTGTGCCAAAACATAAATATGAGCAAAAAACTAACATCTAGAGCAGAAGATTATTCAAAATGGTATAATGAACTGGTGGTAAAAGCGGACTTAGCCGAGAATTCTGCAGTGAGAGGTTGTATGGTAATTAAGCCATACGGATATGCAATTTGGGAGAAAATGCAGGCAGAATTAGACAGGATGTTTAAAGAAACGGGACACCAAAACGCCTATTTTCCATTGTTTGTACCAAAAAGTCTATTTGAGGCGGAAGAAAAAAACGCCGAAGGTTTTGCTAAAGAATGCGCCATTGTTACTCATTACAGATTACAGGCGGACCCTGATAAACCTGGTAAATTAAGGGTAGATCCAGAGGCTAAATTGGAAGAGGAGCTTATTGTGAGGCCTACCAGTGAAGCGATTATTTGGAATACATACAGAAATTGGATTCAATCCTATAGAGATTTACCTATTTTAATAAATCAATGGGCAAATGTAGTTCGATGGGAAATGCGTACGCGATTATTTTTGCGTACAGCAGAGTTTTTATGGCAAGAAGGTCATACGGCACATGAAACCAAAGCAGAGGCAATGGCTGAAGCTAAACTAATGAATAATGTGTATGCTACTTTTGCCGAAAATTTTATGGCAATGCCTGTAATACAAGGGGTGAAAACAGAAAGTGAACGTTTTGCCGGAGCTGAAGAAACTTTTTGTATAGAAGCTTTAATGCAAGATGGTAAAGCATTGCAAGCAGGGACTTCCCATTTTTTAGGTCAGAATTTTGCTAAAGCATTTGATGTGAAATTTGCTAATAAGGAAGGAAAACAGGAGTATGTTTGGGCCACTTCCTGGGGGGTTTCTACCAGATTGATGGGCGCCTTAATAATGACACATAGTGATGACTTTGGATTGGTTTTACCGCCAAGTTTAGCCCCTAATCAGGTGGTTATTGTTCCTATTTATAAAAATAACGAAGATTTTGAAGCTATTTCGGAAATTGCTAATAAAATAGTTTCTGAATTAAAGAGTAAAGGTATTTCTGTAAAATACGATAACCGAGATACTCAAAGGCCAGGTGCTAAATTTGCTCAGCATGAGCTTCAAGGTGTGCCATTACGAATAGCGATTGGCCCTAAAGATTTAGAAAACGGCACTGTTGAGATTGCAAGACGTGATCTATTAACAAAAGAGATTGTGTCTATAGATAATTTAACAGCTGCTATAAAAAATCTATTAGAAGACATGCAGAACAACTTATTTAATAAAGCCTTAAATTATAGAGATAGTCATATTACAGAGGTTCATTCTTTTGAGGAATTTAAGTCCGTTATAGAAAATAAGGGAGGTTTTATTTCTGCACATTGGGATGGCACCAATGAAACGGAAGATAAAATAAAAGAGCTCACTAAAGCAACTATTAGATGTATTCCGTTGGAAATTAAGCAAGAAGAGGGGGTTTGCGTGTTTTCTGGAAAGCCTTCAAAACATCGTGTTTTGTTTGCAAAAGCATATTAGATAATTTTTTTTAAAAAAATATTATCTAGCTATTGCGACATTTAAAAATAGTTGTATTTTTGCATCCGCAATGGAAACATTGAGTGTTATTTGAAAAGCATAGTAAGTTTAAAAATTAAATTTACTTTATTATAAACAAATGGCCCGTTCGTCTATCGGCTAGGACGCCAGGTTTTCATCCTGGTAAGAGGGGTTCGACTCCCCTACGGGCTACAATTTTAAAAATAAAAACATACTAATGGCAAATCATAAGTCAGCATTAAAAAGAATTAGAAGTAACGAAGCTAGACGTGTTGTAAATAAATATCAGCATAAAACGACTCGTAATGCAATTAAAAAATTACGTGAGTTAACTGATAAGAAGGAAGCTGAGACCTTGTATCCTTCTGTTGTTTCAATGTTAGATAAATTAGCAAAGAAAAATATTATTCATAATAATAAAGCGGCTAACCTTAAATCTGGTTTGGCTAAGCATATTGCTGCTTTATAAAAATTGATTTTAAGTTATATAATTTAAAAACCTCTCATTTGAGAGGTTTTTTATTTTTTTAATATAAATTAAGTTAAAACATAAAAAAAGTGCTTTAAATTTTTAAAGCACTTTTTTTATGAATCCAAGTTTTATTTATCCATTCATGGAAATTAAAAACTCATCATTATTTCTTGTTTGTTTAAAGCGATCATTAATGAATTCCATAGCTTCAACAGGGTTCATGTCAGCTAAATATTTACGCATTACCCACATTCTTTGAATGGTTTTCTCATCCAATAATAGGTCATCTCTACGGGTGCTTGAAGATGTAAGGTCAATTGCCGGGAATATTCTGCGATTAGATATTTTCCTATCTAATTGTAATTCCATATTTCCTGTTCCTTTAAATTCTTCAAAAATAACTTCATCCATTTTAGAGCCAGTCTCAGTTAATGCCGTTGCAATAATAGTTAAAGACCCACCATTTTCAATATTTCTGGCCGCTCCAAAGAAACGCTTTGGTTTATGAAGTGCATTGGCATCAACACCACCACTTAATATTTTACCAGAGGCCGGTTGCACTGTATTGTAAGCTCTCGCCAATCGTGTTATAGAATCTAATAAGATCACAACATCATGTCCGCATTCCACCAAACGTTTGGCCTTCTCTAAAACAATATCAGCAATTTTAACGTGTTCATGCGCTTCTTTGTCAAAAGTAGAGGAAATAACCTCGCCACGCACATTACGTTGCATATCTGTCACTTCTTCAGGACGTTCATCAATTAATAATATCATTAAATATACTTCCGGATGATTTGCTGCTATAGCATTGGCAACATCTTTAAGTAACATGGTTTTACCAGTTTTTGGTTGGGATACAATCATCCCTCTTTGCCCTTTACCTATAGGAGAAAACAAGTCCATAATTCTAGTAGAAATAGTGCTTTGCTTTTCAGCAATATTAAATTTCTCTTTTGGGAATAATGGGGTTAAATGTTCAAATGAAACGCGATCTCTAACAACGTCAGGATTTTGTCCGTTAATTTTAATAACCTTAATTAGGGGAAAATATTTTTCACCTTCTTTTGGAGGTCTTACATGTCCTAAAACGGTATCCCCTTTTTTTAATCCAAATAATCTGATTTGTGATTGTGATACATAGATATCATCAGGGGATGATAAATAATTGTAATCAGATGAACGTAAAAAACCATAACCATCCTGCATGATATCTAATACGCCTTCACTTTCAATAATGGCATCAAATTCAAAATCTGGTTCACGATAGCGGTTTCTGCTATCCTTATTGCCATTATTGGCATTAGGATTGGTATTACCACTATTTGGATTCTTATTTTGATTTTTTTGTTGTGGATTATGTTCCCTTTTTGGGTGAGGTTTTGGATTCTCTCTGGGTTTATGCTCCTTAACAGGTTTACTTGTTGAATCTATAGCAGGTTTTTCTACTACTTTATTTTCAACAGGAGCACTTGGTGCCGTTCTATTTTCAAGGTCTTTAACTTCAGCTGGCGTTTCTGCTTTTTTATTTGGAAGATTCTTAGCTGGTTTTTGAATACGTGCTCTTGGTTTTTTATCTTTTAACTCGGCCGTTTTGTTTTCTGAAACAGTTGCTGCAGGTTTAATTACTTCTGCAACAGTTTTAGGATTTGCTGCCTGTAAATCTAAAATTTGATAAACTAGATCTGATTTTTTTAATGAACGAAATTTTGGAACGTTCAATTTTTGTGCTATCTCTTGTAAATCAGAGAGTTTTTTTTCGTTTAATTGTGAAATTTCAAACATTTGATGTTTACTTGGAAATTATAAATTGAATATAAATTTGATTTATTCTGAAAAAAATGATTTTTAATCTGAAGAATTAACCACCTACTTAAGTGGTTGTTGTGAATTATTACTGCAATAATACAACTTTATTTTAATATTTTAAGTGAATTTTATAAAAGAAACTATTATTTTTGCGGTCTAGTTTTACAAATAAAATGTTGCAACGTATACAAACTTTATATCTTCTTATGGCTGCCGGTATTTCAGTTGGTCTGATTTTTATGTTTCCTATTTGGGAAACAACAGGAGGGTCTAAGGTTTACGCTTATAATGAACTTTTATATTTGATGTTGTTCTTAGGTTCAGGAGCACTGTCAATACTATCTATTTTTATGTTTAAAAACAGGAAGCTTCAGTTTGTTCTGGGGCGACTTAATATCATATCAAATTTTTTTTTACTAGGATTTTTTGTGTATCAATCTCTAAATGTATCTGGAGAAACTTTGGTTTCTGAGAAAGGTATTGGGATGTTTCTTCCTATTATTTCTATCGTGTTTTTGGTTTTAGCCAATAAGGCCATTAAGAAGGATGAAGATCTCGTAAAATCTGTAGATCGATTGCGATAAACCTAACATCTTAGTAGTATTAGTGCGTTAAAACCCAAAGTGAAGACTTTGGGTTTTTTAATGTCTTTTATTAAATTCAATGATTTCCAGATTTTCAATTTTTGCACCATCAATGGTAAAGCGAAGCATTGTTCTTACCTTATGAAAACCGTGTTTTCCAGCAGCTCCCGGATTCATATGCAGTAGATTTAAACTTTTATCAGGCATCACTTTTAAAATGTGTGAATGACCACAAATAAATAGTTTAGGAGGATTCGTTTTGATAGCCTCTCTTATAAAAGGATGATAGGCTTTTGGATAGCCGCCTATATGTGTGATCCAAACATCCACTTCTTCACACATAAACCGAAGGTTTTCAGGAAATTCTGTGCGAATCGTTGCATTATCAATGTTACCGTAAACAGCTTTAAGAGGTTTAAGTTTTTTAATAGCATCCGTAACCACTATATCGCCAATATCACCGGCATGCCAAACTTCATCCGCCTCTTTTACATATTTCAATATATCCTCATCAATATAGCTATGCGTATCAGATAGCAATAATATTTTTATCATTATTAAATGTTAATGGTAAAACTAAACCCGTAAATCTAATTATCTTTGTGCTCTAACAAAAGTATCAAATTAGATTGAGGTATTTTATTGAACTTTCTTATAATGGTAAAGAATATCATGGTTGGCAAAATCAGCCCAATGATATCTCGGTACAGGAAGTTATAGAAAAGGCATTATCTTTGATTTTAAAGGAGAAAATAGCCATTGTTGGCGCTGGACGCACCGATACCGGTGTTCATGCCTTGCAAATGTTTGCGCATTTTGATACTGATGTTGTTTTTAGTACTGTTGATTTGGTGTTTAAATTAAATTCTTTTTTACCAAAAGATGTTGCCATTCATAAAATTTTTAAAGTTAAAGAAGAAGCACATGCTCGTTTTGATGCCGTTAGCAGAACTTATAAATATAGAATAGGTTTAAGAAAGAACCCTTTTAATTTTGATAGCGCGTATTTCTTTTCAAATCCATTGGATGTTGATAAAATGAATGAAGCCACAAAAATCTTATTTCAGCATAAAGATTTTCAATGCTTTTCAAAAAGTAATACCGATGTAAAAACTTATAATTGCACTATTATGAAAGCCCATTGGTCTGTAGAAAATGATGAGCTTCATTTTGTTATCAAAGCAGATAGGTTTTTAAGAAATATGGTGAGAGCTATTGTTGGAACTATGATTAACATTGGTATTGGCAAAATGGGTGTTGAAGAATTGCATGATATAATAGATTCTAAAAGTAGGAGTGAAGCAGGTTATTCTGTCCCGGCACAGGCGCTTTATTTGATTGAAGTTGAATATCCAGAAGATTTAAAAATATAAATGAGCGAAACTAAGGAACAAGCGTTTGACATCAGTTTATTTAAACGCCTTTTACTTTATATAAANCCTTATCAAAAGGTTTTTATAGGGGTCATTTTTGCGGTTATTCTAATCGCTGTATCTGGAGCTGTTCGACCTAAAATCTTACAATTAGCTATTGATAATAATATCGCGACAAAAACGGTAGAAGGGTTTTTACCTTATATGGTGATTATGACTATCATGCTCTTTTTAGAAGTGATATTCCAGTTACTATTTATTTTTTATTCGGGCTGGTTGGGTCAAAATGTTGTAAAGGATGTTCGGGTCAAGTTGTTTAATCATCTGCTTCGTTTTAAAATGCAGTATTATGATAACTCTTCAGTAGGAGTCCTGATCACAAGAGCTGTTACCGACATGGAGCGAATTGCTGATATCTTTGGGCAGGGGCTCTTTACTATATTCCGAGATTTACTTACCATGATTGTGGTGTCTGTATTTATGCTTTTTATGAATTGGAAGTTAAGTTTTATAGTCTTTATTATGCTTCCGGTTGTTTTATATGCTACAAGAATCTTTCAAAAGTATATGAAGAAGGCTTTTGAAGAAGTCCGGACAGAAGTTTCAAATCTGAATTCATTTGTGCAGGAGCGCATCACAGGAATGAAAATTCTGCAACTATTTACAAGAGAAGATACAGAATATGAGAAATTTAAAGAGATTAATGAACGTCATAAAAAAGGATGGCTTAAAACGGTTTGGTATAACTCTATTTTCTTTCCAATTGCGGAATTAGCAACGTCCATTACTATTGGTCTGGTGGCTTGGTATGGCGGCTTAAATGTGGTGCTTAGTGAAACAGCTTCAGAAGGTGATTTAGTATCATTTATTATGTTTATTCCTATGCTATTTAGACCATTAAGACAGATAGCCGATAACTTTAATACCTTACAAATGGGTATGGTAGCTGCCAACAGGGTATTTAAAGTATTGGAAACAACTTCACAAATTGATGATAATGGCACTATTGTGGCCTCTTCATTCAAGGGGAATATTAGTTTTAAAAAGGTATATTTTAATTATATTGAAGATGAAAGTGTTTTAAAAGGTATTTCTTTTGAGGTTAAATCTGGTGAAACTGTTGCCATTGTTGGAGCCACAGGTGCTGGTAAATCAACGATTATTAATTTATTGAACAGATTTTATGAAATTAAAGAGGGCGTTATTGAGATTGATGGGGTAAACATAAAAGACGTAACGCTAGCCTCGTTGCGAACTCAGATAGCTGTGGTTTTACAGGATGTTTTTTTATTTGCAGATACTATTGTTAGCAACATTACGCTTAATAATCCTGAGATTACTGAAGCACAAGTAATACAAGCCGCAAAAGATATTGGTATTCACGATTTTATTGCCAGTTTGCCCGGAGGTTATCATTATAATGTAAAAGAAAGAGGGGTTATGTTGTCTTCAGGACAGCGTCAATTAATTTCGTTTTTAAGAGCTTATGTAACCAATCCTAGTATTTTAGTTTTAGATGAAGCCACTTCTTCAGTTGATTCTTATTCTGAACATCTCATTCAGATAGCAACAGATAAAATCACAAACGGAAGAACATCTATTATCATTGCGCACAGATTGGCCACGGTTAAAAAAGCGGATAAAATTATTGTGATGGATTCTGGTGTTATTGTAGAACAAGGAACACATGATGAATTGTTAAAAAAACAAGACGGTTATTATAAAAACCTGTATGAAGTTCAGTTTTTAAAAGAGGAAGAGGTATAGTTTTGAATATTCTTGCTCAAAACATTTACATCAAATCCTTTTTAATACGTTCAGTGAGTTCAGCAGTGTCTTTAAAAATAACGAATTCACCATCAACAAAGTAAGAGATATGTCCGGTTTCTTCACTTACAACCAAGGCTAAAGCATCTGTTTTTTCAGTAACGCCAATCGCGGCTCTATGTCTTAGTCCGAAGCGTTGTGGAATCACCTTTTCATTGTTCACAGGAAGAATAACACGAGTGGCTTTTACAATATTATTTTTTATAATAATAGCTCCATCATGTAAAGGACTGTTTTTAAAAAAGATACTTTCTATGATGGGTTGGGTGACTCTAATATTCATTTCGTCGCCAGTTGAAATAAGAAAATCTAAATTATTATTTCGTTCTAAAACGATTAAAGCGCCCGTTTTGGATAGGGCCATTTTATTGCAGGCTGAAACAATAGTGTCTACATTTGTTTCGTCACCAGTTTCAGATTTTAAAAAATTAAGATGCTTCAAAAAGTTACGTCTTCTGCTAAAATTAGTAGAGCCAACCATTAATAGAAATTTTCGAATCTCCGGCTGAAACACTACTATTAATGCTATAATGCCTACTTTCATAAACCCTCCAAAAATACCTGTAAGCAATTCCATATCTAGGAAATCGGTAAGGCGCCACGCTAAATAAATCATAATGATACCAATGAAAATATTGATGGCAACGGTACCTTTAACAAGCTTGTAAATGTAGTAGAGCAGAAGGGCCACTAAAATGACATCTATGACATCAACAACGGTAAATTTTAAAATGTCTTTAAAAATATCCAAAGTCTATGGGTTTTGGTAAATTTAATAAATTATAGCTAATTAAATATAAATTCATCATTAGC
>BS_KBA_SWE02_21mDRAFT_10000476_pt1 | contig 15082 bp, 16 predicted proteins | sample BalSeasSWE02_21m_FD_9196 | JGI IMG/M metagenome (IMG submission 9196)
AGTGAGGAGGGCCATTTAGAAAAAATTGCGTCGATCGGCGTACGTATTTCCAAAGGCATCACCATGCACGGCTTTGCCCTCAACGTGAACGTGGATCTTCAACCCTTTTCACTGCTAACCCCCTGCGGCATCGAACATTGCGTCATGACATCAATGGAGAAACTTCTTAATCAACAAATCGATGTGGCACAGGTGCGCGAACAAGTGGCAGCCTATTTCGCTGAAGTCTTCAGTTTAGAATGGGTTGAACAGGAATGAGTGTAACCCAACAACGGGATCAAATCTCTCATAGCAACATAAATGCACTCAATTTTCTTGTCTCTCATCCAGCGTTAGGAAGTGGTCTTGCTCTGAAGGTAATCTTCATTAGAATAGCTTTCTAATTCTCGAAATGCTGAATAATTTCCCATAGGACTGGCTCGTAGCTAAATTGTTTAGCCATGTAGGCCAAGCTGTGGATCACCAGCTCATCGAGTTCCCCAATCCACACAAAATAATCTGCTTTCCTTCTTTCGCTGGTTAATCCTTCGACCTTGAATGCCCGGTCAGAGGGATATCCTCCGTAAATTTCCATTATGTGAGCATATTGGCTGTGCACATATCCTGAAAAAATTTTATAGGGTCTATCCAATTTGCCTTTAGCTTCATCAAAAGATGTAAAACCTTCCTCAGCTCTTACCCGTGCACTAGCATTACGGATTTTTTTTGATGGAACCACGTCTGTGCCTTCTTCTAATAAGTCATCAATGGTCGCTTTACGAAAGTTTTGAAGGAATTTTTCTCCTGTTTGGGAAACTTCATGGTATTTTTCGAGAAGGAAATCAATCTCAGTAACACAGTCAAGAATACAGCGCCCGATTGTAAAGAAATCAATAATCAACCCGTTTTCTATGAGAAGTCTTATTGATTTGAGACTTTGGACCGCCCTGACGGCCTTCAGGTAAGCCACCACTTCGACAGAAACAGTCGAATATTCAAAGACCTGTTTATCTGAAATAAATACAGGAGCACCAACACGAGGAACCACACATTGACTTTCAATGGTTTTGAGCCATTGCTGTATCTTTAAGAGGTTATCCATTTTCCCCCATGTCCGACGCCTGCTGTTCGGCCCTCGGGTCGGACGCTCTCAGCAACTGGCGGGCCTTGTTTGAGTCCTTCAACATGGCTCAGGATAAACTCCACGAGTTGGTCCGCTCTCCTCATCTTGCGTCCGTCCCATCCAATAAAGCCGAACTGGACGTCAATGGTTTTGGGTCCTTTTGCCGACACAAAAGGGCCTCGGCTGCCGGGCCGAACCCCGGCATCACAAAATATAATAATAATTCCAATATTAGGAAACTGACTTAGGCACTAATCCAGATACCTGACTAGGTTGTTCGTATACATAGCCCCTAACAGGAAACTGGATTGAGGGACCAGGAGGTAAAGGATTTGCCTGCCTTTTACATGTGCGATATAGTCACATAAGATATATGCTTATAAGCAGGAGGGACTATGAAACAACATACCATTACCTTTGAACCCAGCGAACAAGATGCACAGTTTATCGCGGGGCAACTTCAAGAGGGCAGCTACAAAACCCAATCAGAATTGATACGGGCCGGCATCCGACGATTGGAAGAAGACGATATAAAACTAAAAGCACTCCGCCGCCTGATTGAAGAAGGAGAACAAAGCGGGGAGCCTCTCACATTTGCTTTGGAAGAATTCTTGGGAGACATGAGAAAAAAATATCATGCCGAATAGGTCGATCCAGGTACGGCCACGAGCACTACACGACCTGGAAGACATTTACATATATAGCCTCGGACAATGGGGCCGGGCTCGCGCAGAAGCGTATCTTTCAGAGATCAACAGGGCGTTTGAATCACTCGCGAATCATAACCAACTTGGGCGGGATTACAGCCGCGTCAGCGCAAATCTTTATGCTTACAACATCGCGGCCCATGTCATCTTTTACGCCCCCTCTCCTACCGGCATTCTTGTGATTCGGGTTCTTCATAAATCAATGGACCATGTGCGTCACCTAGCCTGAATCCCACAGATGAATGGGTCCATCTGAATGATTTGAGAACGACCTTTCCTCAAATCTTGTGAACTCCATAGTTGGGTGAACACTTTCGACGTGTTTCACCTACCGCCAATTTTTGAGAAAAAATCCAAGATGGATTCCCGATAAAAAATGTCGGGAATGACCGTGGGGGAAATTTTCATTCGTTCGCGGGAAATCTTTGAACTAATCCTGAATTCCTACCACCGCAGGAATGACAAAGAAAAATACAGATGACGGGAATGATCAAAAAAGTCGTCCAGTCCCGTCCTGAGCGATGCCGAAGGAAAGGCCGCAGTCACTTTGAGGCGCGGAGCGTACTCACAGTACGTGAGCACCGCAAAGTGGCGAGAACGCCGCTGGTGGCTTTTCCCAGCATTCCCATTTTAGATTCCCCAGCCGCCGCTGAGATGTAGGTTGGCTCCCGTTACGTAGCGAGCGTCATCGGAGAGGAAATAGCGCACGGCTTGGACCGCGTCTTGAACGCCACCGATATAGCCAGCTGGAATTTTCTTGGCCATCCCGGCGAGTTCTTCTGGTGGAGCACTCCCCGAATCCATAAACCCAGGGGAAATGGCATTGACCGTAATGCCATGGGGGGCCAACAGTTTGGCTAATGTTTTTGTGAGAATGAGGACCCCAGCTTTGGCAATATAATGGGCGGTGACATGTGGTTGCGCTTCCATCTTGTCCGCATTGGCCATGCCGAATGAGATGATTCGGCCGTATTTTCTGTGTTGCATCCCTGGGGCCACAGCCTTAGCCAGAAAAAAAATAGGATCGAGATTGTTGGTGAACATTTCTGACCAGCCTTCTGGCGTTTCCTCCAGAAGCGGGACCCGATGATACGGTCCTGCGCCATTGATCAACGCATCAATCCGACCATACGCCTCCTCGACTTGCTGAACGAGACGAGTTGCCTCATCAGGTTTCGAGACATCACATTGAATGGCCAAAGCCGTTCCACCCTGTCCTTCAATGGTTTGCTTCACCTCTTCCGCCTCCCGATGGCTCGTGCGATAGCAGATCGCGACGGTCCAGCCTTCTTTGGCTAAATCCAACGCCACTCCACGTCCGATGCCTCTGGCTCCTCCCGTAATTAACGCCACACGTTCTGCCATGTCTTGCCTCCTGTGACTCTGAGTAGTTTCCCTAAATAATAGGGAAGACAATTCGCCTCACTCACTCACGCATAGCGACACGTTTGTCCAATTCCTGCAACACGCTTTTAGTCCGGCTTGAAAGCCCCTGTTTTTTCGGATCTTTCGATTCTTTGATAAAGGCCTGAAGATCTTCCATCGTATCCAGATCACGCAGCATCGGCAGGACTTTTACGGACAGGCCCAGCGATTGGGCTTTTTCTTTCGTGAGGGAAAGGACTTGATCAGTGGACCAGGGAATATGTTCAAAGAGTTCTGGTACGGGCGACCGGAGTCCAATCAGGTAATACCCGCCATCTACCGTGGGACCCAAGACGATGTCATGATTTTGGAGGCTCTTCAATGCCGTAGAAATGAGCGAGACCGTGATGCCAGGAATATCCGTGCCCACGATCAGCACCCACTGATAGGGAGATCCGAGCGCTGACTGAAAGGCATGCGCCATGCGCGCGCCAAGATCCTCGCCCACTTGACCCCAGATCGGAATGTTAAAACGGGTCTTCATGGCCCCAAAGAACGGATGTTCCGGAGTTGGGGCTCCAGCCAATATTCGATCACACCCTTGGAGTGATTGGCATCGTTCGAGCAAATCCAACACGAGGCTTCCATGAAGACTGGCGGCTTCATCCGGCGTGAGAGGCGGGCACAGCCGTGTTTTGACGTATCCCTCTACCGGAGCTTTGGCAAAAATGATGAGGGCTGCGGAATTCGGCGGGGGAGTCGATCGAATTCGAGCATGGCCTTGTTGCGAGGAACCAGAACGACGAATGCGTGAAGGGTTACCGGACATGGTGGTAATACCGGTGAAGGCGAAGTGCGCTCCATCCCATCCAATAGAGAAAGCGTAAGACCCACATTTGCAAAATTGTTCGGAGCGGACCTTGCTGTTCCCATCGTCGGAATGAGGTTGTGACGGTTTCTTGTAAAGCCACGACGGTTCCCTTTCGTTTCAACCGTTGACTGAATTCAATGTCTTCCATCAGAGGTATGTCGGCAAAGCCTCCCATGGATTCATAAACGGCCCGACGCACAAAGATACCTTGATCGCCAGTACAGATTCCCGATAACCGTGAACGATAATTCATCATACGGCTCACCATCCAAGCATAGCCTTCATCTCGAGGAAACCGCACATCAAAACGGCCTCCAACGTGCTCAGAATTTTTCATGGCCTGCTCGATCAGGCTTTTGGCATTGTGCGGCAACTGCGTATCGGCATGCAAAAAAAGGAGGAGGTCGGCTGTGGCTTGTGCAGCCCCTGCATTCATTTGCCTTGCCCGGCCTTTAGGGCCAGCGATGATTCGGCAATGGCCATGAGGCGCCGTCTGCAGAAACGCGTTCGCCACTTCCACCGTTGTATCTTGACTACCCCCATCCACCAGAATGATTTCTTCAAACCCTAATGGCGAAAGCGCATTGAGGAGAGAGGGCAAGGTGTCCTGTTCATTGAAGATAGGAATGATGACCGCAATACTCATTCAAGAGAGACGCAAGACAGACAGGGGGTAGGGGGTGGATTGGGTAAAGCCCCTTACAAATTGGCTGGTTTTTTAGGCGTTTGAAACATGAAAAAGACGACCATGCCGACGGTACCCCAGTAAATGGCATATTTATGCCAAAACAAAACTTCCCCGAAATGCATGAATGCCATTGCACAAAGGAGTGACAGCGCCATTACGGTATACCGAATCGTGGGAGTGTCCACCGAGGAATAGGCCCATAGCGCCATCCCCGAAAAATAAATAATCATGGGGAAGATGCTGATTTCGGCACCGGTATTCACGGAAAGAAACACTTGCAAAAATCCAATGAAGACCATGGCCGATCCCACCATCTTCATAGCCACCTGCATTTGAAGATCTTCCTGTTCCTCCACTTCCTCGTCCTGAACCGGTGGACGGACAGGAGGTTTCGGGGCAACAGGATCTTCAGTGGGTTGCTGATCTGCGTCGGTACTCATGTTTACCACTTGAAATGTTTGCTCAAGGTGAGCCCTTGTTGAGAATACGATGACCCCATTGAAGAGCCATACAGTTGGGTTGGGATGTCTTGCATGTGTTCGTACATCACTTTAAAAAATGTTTGTCCGTCTTGAATCCGAAATGGCACATCATGTGGACGCACTTCTAGCACCACCTGCGTGCCTTTGCGGGTAGGGTTGGCATAGCCAAATCCCGGATCGAAAAATCCCGCATAATGGGTGCGTAATTCTCCACAGGCGGCTTCATAGGCCACCATTTCTGCCGAATATCCTGGCGGCACTTGAATCCGTTCTTTGGAAGCCAAAATATAAAATTCCTCTGGCTCTAAAAGCATGGTCGCCGTGCTATTACGATGGAGTGGCTCCCAATAATCTGCTGCGGAATAATGTCCGATCTTACTCAAATCAACAATGTGACTATTTTTCTTGGCCCGGTAACCCACGATGGCCTGGCCTTCATCTGCGTTGCCTCGTAAATCCACTCGAAGAAACAATCCATTATCCACACGCAGGTCCTTGACCGGCAATGGTCGGTCAGACGCTCCATCCTCTCCATTATGGCACAACAAAGGAGTTGTGCGATGTATGGCCCGTAAGGAGGTATCTGAAACCAATGGCTTCCCTGACATGAGTCGCAATTGGTTCAATGCCAAACCCGCATGCACTTTGATGGTAAATGACCGCGGAACAATTTCCAAAAACAGCGGACCTTGATAGCCCGAACGGACTTCATCAAACCCCACATGAAGATCCGTCACCACCCGAGTAAAAATATCCAGACGGCCTGTGGAACTTTTCGGATTGGTCCGGCCCCGAATGTCTTTGGGAAGTTTGAGCCGTTCCATCAACGGCACCAAATAGACATGCCCTTTTTCCAAAATGGCCCCTTCGCTCAAATCCATGTCGTACATCACCAAATCCGACCGATAGAGGTCTTCAATGGTGAATTGCGCCTGTTGATCTGAGGGTTCGGGAAGGAAACTGCTCAGTAATCGATAGGCTTTCGTGCCTAATCGTAGATCCAGGCTGGCGGGTTGGATCTGCTCTTGAGCAATGGGCACATCGGCGCAAATGGCCCCCTGACGGACGAGCGTACGCAATCGTTGGAACGGAAGGATGCCTGATTTACGCGGGGAGGCCATCAATGATCATCCATCGCCCCAGCACTACACATATCACGCGAAGCGGATGTGTTCACCATTGGCAATTCTTTTTTGTCAGTTGTTGGGGGTTGTGGGTAATGATAGGTTTTATTTTCGAAATTTTTGAGCACCGCCCCTTTTTCATCCAAATTCAACAGATATTCATTGGGCAATAACGGGATCTTTCCTCCGCCGCCTGGGGCATCAATCACAAAATGTGGAACCGCCATGCCGCTCGTGTGGCCCTGAAGCGCCTGGATAATTCGCAAACCGGTTTCCACAGTCGTTCGAAAATGATTGGTGCCTTTGGTGAGGTCAGCCATATACAAGTAATAGGGTTTGATTCGGGCAAGAAGCAATTGGTGCATTAGGCGCTTCATAATTTCAGGGTCATCGTTGACCCCTTTTAACAACACCGTTTGCGCCCCCAATGGGATCCCCGCATCCGCTAGGCGTCCGCAGGCTTCCTTCACTTCCGGGGTCAACTCATCAGGATGGTTGAAATGCAAATTCATATAAATGGGATGGTATTGCTTGACGATTTCACACAATTCAGGGGTAATGCGTTCCGGAAGGGTTCCCGGCACCCGAGTCCCGAATCGAATCAATTCCAAATGAGGGATGGACCGAAGCGCCTTGAGAATGCGTTCGATTAAATGATCAGGCAAGAGCAACGGATCGCCACCAGATAAGATGACATCTCGGACTTCGGTATGTTCCCTGAGATAGGCCACAGCCTGATCTAACTCACCCTTCTTCAGAAAGCCGGGTTTTCCCACTAATCGTTTGCGCGTACAAAATCGGCAATAAATCGGGCATTGATTGGTCACCATGAGCAGAACCCGGTCTGGATACCGGTGCACTAAATGTGGCACCGGGCTATCGGTATCCTCCTCAAGCGGGTCATCCTGAGCATCAATGTCGTCCAATTCAATGCTCTCGGGTACGACCTGTTTCCAAATGGCATCGCCCTTTTCTTTGATGGTGGCGAGGACGGTCGGAGTGATTCGCATCGGGTAGGGACCAACAATGTCCGCTATTTCTTTTTCGTCCACGCCTAACTGCTTGGCCAAGTCCTTGGGCTTGGTAATGCTTCGGGCGAGAACTTTTTTCCAATCCTCCATAACTTAGTCCTTCCTTTCATCTTGCGAATTGAGGGGTGGGTTGGAGGCTGCGCCAGATTCAGGCTCATTGGCCGTATAGGTGTCAAGGTATTGCAGAATCTCCTCAGTTTCGGTCAAGACGATCTCGGCATTAACCAGAACTGGCACATAATATTGCCCAGACGCTTCATAGACGGATGTTCGAAGGGGCCGTATATCTGGCACGATTTCATCTTCGTACGCTAGACCCTGCTTCGCCAACTTTTGCCGGACCACTTCACATTCCGGACACCATGCTGTGTGATAGAGCTTCATCATTGTTCAGATTCGGGAAATTTCGCTCAACTTATTGTACCAGTCTCATTTGATCTGCGTCTGTTTCACTGATTGCCCATTATCATTCCTCTTGGGCTACTGCACAAGGTGCCATCACGGCATCCCGCATTCCATGGATAATCTTTTTATCTTTGGGACAGATCGTGGCTAACACCCCGCCTAATTCGGCCTGACCCTCCACCACAAAATAATAGGGCGACAACCGCACCCGCCCTTCCATGCTGATGGCCGTATCTGATGGGCCATCAAAATATTCAACCACAACCACCCGTCCCTTGTGAAATGCTTGAAGAATCGAAGGGGTGGTGTGGAATGAATCCAAGGCCTGAGAGAGGGTATTCTTCCAATCTTGCTGTGACATATCATGGCCGATTGAGACCCCACGGCTTCCCCAGGCCAATTCAGAAAATCCTGAAACCTTAATAACATACTGCCGTTCTTTTTGCGTGGCATCTCCCAACCAATCCCAGTTGGACACCGCATGATTCCGATGCCGTAATCCAGGAATGACGGCGGTGGGAGGAAGAGCCCTAGGATCCAAGATCCAAGTAGGTGGAATAATGGCCTGAAGACATTCCATTGATTCCGACGAAAGCGCCTTTTCCCAAAATGGTGCCAACATCGGATGGTGAATCAAGGCCAAGGCCAATTTTTCCTCCATCCAGGGCTTATACGGAGGCGTCACCACTACTCGACCTTTTTTGGCACTGTAGATGATCAATTCCCCTTTGGGAATATTCTTTAGGTCAAATAACTCGAAAAACCTGTAGATCAGGGAAACTGGATGATCCTGCCCTTCCTGCTGAACAAAGAGGCCTTCTTCCGTAAACCGGATATCCCGGGGATGGACGCAATAAGCTTTCCATCCTTCCTGAGACAGCTGTGTCGCCACCCACTGCATTTCTGCTCGATAGGCATCCGCTTCATCAGAGACTACCATGGCCATGCTGTAGGGTTGGCCCTTGATGGCTCCTTTTAGCATGTGGGAAAAATTTTCAATCAGGCCATTAGAACTGGGCCATACCGACGCTCCCTGTTGGTCATACATATGACTCAAGCTGCCGGTTAAGCCGATTCCGCCCGGCACCGAGTCGAGCTCGGTTAACGACATACCGGAATCGGTCGGAATCAGATCAGGGCGAATCACCCCGGGCACATGATTCTTAAAGCGATTCATCCTGGCGAATTCCAGCAGGTCGGCTGGTTTGCCCATATCGAAATATTCATGGACCCAGGTGGGTTGTACACCCTTGAGACTCTCAAGATACAACCGGTTCAGTGCGGTATAAAAGGCTAAAAGATGCTGGCCAAGTGTCTCCAGAAATGAAGCCTGCTGAGTAGAAAGGACAAAAGGATGACAGGCAATGCGCCAATTATCTTCTTTTCCGTCCACAAATAGTCCATCGTGAACCAGGTTCTCGCGAAATTTTTTGTAGGAGTTGGGCGCCACTAGATAAAGTCCCTGGTTACTGTACGGGGTCTTGGCAAAGCCAAGTGTTCATGCTGCCAGGATAAGACAAGGATTGGGATGACCATTGATGGCTAAGTATGCCACCCACTGAATTCCTTGGCTCAAAACGGCGGAGGAAAAAGATGTGATGTGCATAATCACCCCCTCGATTACGAAGGGGTCAGGGACAGGCAAGAGCCTTTGCTGCAAATCGTGGCATAGGCAACGGATCGTAGCATGCCTTTTTCAAACCAGACAAGCTGAAATGCTTGAGGTCTCCCATTAAAATTCCACATTTCCAGGTTGAAGATTGAATGTTCAGGGATGGGGAACTTTCGAATCGTCACTCTTCCCCAGCCAACGCGGGATCGCGTATAAATAGAGTCATGGTGCGATTGCATTCCTTAATGTCTGATATTGACCTGAGCGGTTCGACAGGCTCATAAAACACCCTTCTCCGTTCACCCTGAGCCCGTTAGGATGCATGTCCCTCATACTCCATCCGTTGCACATTAAGGATCAATTGCGGGCGCAGCAATGCCTGACGTCCACGGTCCTGGGCGGCAACACCCCTCTGGCTACGTGGGCCTTTGCGCCCCATTACATTTGGAAAGACGTGCTTCGCTATTTCTGGAGCGAGGTGGATGGCTGGTGGTGCCTCTTTGCCGAATATGCTGATGGTCTGTTTATGCCCCTACCTCCCCTGGGTCCGAGTCCGGAAGCGGGCTCTCCATCTTCTGGTTCATTACAAGAGGTCCTTGCCCGGGTCATGAGGTTTATGGATACCAGAAACAAAGGATCGCAGATCACCAGGATTGAAAATATTCCTGAAGAACTCAAAAAGGTCATTCAGCCTTGGGGATATTCCCTGACACCTAAAAATTCGGATTATCTCTACCGAACCACAGACTTAGTGCAGTTGAAAGCCAGCGCCTACAAGTCCCAACGTTCGGCCTATAATCGGTTCTTTCGCGCGCACCGCATTCGTGTGGTCCCGTATCAGATTGTAGACCGGGATGGCTGTCTGGCCTTGTTTCAACGATGGCTCCACCAAAAAGAAGAAATCGCCACTCCCCAGATTGGACCCCACGCCGAAATTGCCCGTTTGATGTTGCGAGAGGCCGCCAGCGCACACCGGGTGGTTCTCCAAGAATTTCGCGAACTCGGCCTCACGGGTCGAGTCGTGTGGGTGGATGGCTCGATTAAAGCCTATGCCTTTGGATTTCCCCGTTCCCGAGAAGTCTTCTGTGTGCTTTTTGAGGTGGCGGATCAGTCAGTCCATGGCCTTGCACCATATCTATTGCGAGAGTTCTGCCATGAATTTCAGCAGTATTCTTTTGTGAATACCATGGACGATTCAGGCCTTCCCAGCGTGATACGCACCAAACGTGCCTACCATCCCTATCAATTCGTGGCCAACTATAGTGCGCAGCCTCAGGCATGATCACACATATTCTCTAGCAGTTGTTCTCTCTGAAATGACACCCGTATAATAGGAACCCTATGTGTTCACCATTATTGAGAATTCGATTCTGCGATAGGATTTGCTTATGAAGGGCCATGAATTTGGTATCGAACAATTCCGAGTAACCGAGGAACCGTTTTACCAAGAGGTTAACGGGGAGATCGATCTGTTTACGGTTGGTGCGGCCAATAAGATGCCGGTCATGCTGAAAGGACCCACCGGCTGTGGGAAAACTCGGTTTGTCCAGTATATGGCCTATCGGCTAAATCGTCCCCTGATCACGGTTGCCTGCCATGAGGACCTGACAGCGTCGGACTTAATTGGACGCTATTTATTGAAAGGGGAGGAAACAATTTGGATCGACGGGCCCCTGACCTTAGGGGTGAAGCATGGGGCCATTGTCTATCTGGATGAAGTGGTCGAAGCCCGCAAAGATACGACGGTCCTGATCCATCCCCTGAGTGATGATCGACGATTCTTACCCATTGAGAAAAAAGGACAAATCATCCAAGCTGTCGATGACTTTTTGTTGGTCATTTCGTACAACCCTGGGTATCAAAGCGTGCTGAAAGATTTAAAACAAAGTACCAAGCAGCGATTCATGGCCATTGAGTTTGGCTATCCATCCAAAGACATCGAGATTCAGATTGTTGAGCATGAGGCCAAGGTTTCTCGCGAGATTGCGACCCGCTTGGTCAAATTAGGGGAAAAGGTCCGGAATTTGAGAAACCATGGACTCGAGGAAGGTGTGAGCACCAGACTGTTGATTTATGCCGGAACGTTGATTCAGCAGGGCGTGGCACCTGCCAGGGCCTGCGATGCCACCATTACTCGCCCGATTACCGACGATACCGACATGCAACGCAGTATTCAGGAGCTCATTAAAGCCATTTTTTAGCGATTCTCTCCCAACAAACAATTGTCTTTCACCGGCTATGGAAATATAAGGATGATACAGCCCTTCGCGGGATTCACCTTGATGTATTTTCTGAACGATTACATGAACTGAAGAAGGCTTTTCAATCAATCCCTGCATAACCCCGGCTTTCACCAATCACCCATGAGAGGCACAGATCGTGGGGGCTATTCGAAAAACCGCAAATCTAGCAATCTCTCAAACCCAGTTCCTTCATGTTGAATCACCCACATAATATTATCGCCATTGTGTATGACTTTGATCATACGTTGAGTCCGCATTACATGCAGGACCATACGATTCTCCGCCATGCGGGGATTGAACCCAAAGATTTTTGGCCAAGTTGCACGGCCTTAATAAAGGAAAAGGGGTACGATCAAGAGCTGGCCTATATGAAGCGCATGCTGGAAGTCGAGGCCATCCGATCCCTGTCCAATAAGGACTTACAACAGATGGGCGCCGACCTCACCTTCTTTCCTGGTGTTCCGGATTGTTTTGAAGAACTCAATGCCTTATTCAGTCCACAGGAATATGAAGAGCTGGGTATTCGGCTGGAGCATTATGTGGTGAGTTCAGGCCTCAAAGCTATTTTGGACGGGAGTCAGATTGCCAACTACGTCAAAGCCATTTTCGGCTGTGAATTTGACGAAGATGACGGGCACATCAGCTTTCCCAAACGGACAATCAGCCATACGCAGAAAACTCAATTTTTATTCCGCGTGAATAAAGGTTTGCTGGATATGGACCAAGATGTGAATGATCATATGCCTGAAGAAGCGCGCCGTGTCCCGTTTCGACATATGATTTATGTGGGCGATGGGCCAACCGATGTTCCCTGTTTTACCCTCATGAAGAAAAACGGCGGGTTTGCCGTCGCAGTCTATAACGCTGCGGATCATTCACGTCGGTCATTCGAAAAATGTTATCAGCTCGCCCATCATGCCGACCGTGTGCATTTCATGGCGCCTGCGGATTATCGCGCAGGCAGCCATCTGCGACTGATCCTTGAGCAGCACATCAAAGAAATTGCGAATGGCGTGTTAGAAGAACGGCGCCAAGGAACCGAAAAAAGTCGTGTACCCGCGCCCACTCCATAAGGCTGTCTCCTCAAAAACTTCATGCACGTCCTCTCAGTCGACCATATCGCTGCATTGCACAACACTTTTCCCCTCTAGTAAGGTATCAGTAATGGCATTACTTCCCATCGCCTTCTCATCAGGAGGTGCCCCATGCATGATTTAACAACTCCACTTCCCCTCAGATGGATTGGTTGCGTGCTACTTATTTGTCTCCTCGCCGGTCCATCCTGGGCTGGTGATCCCTTTGGCAATACCACACAGACTCCCAACAATAATGCCCCAAAAGATATGGCCTTCGATCAGGTTGACTGGAACCGCCCCCAAGGCGTTTTTTCATGGATCACCATGGCTCGTGGCTATGAAACACCGTGGGATTCCATCGGTCGGCCCGGCTGGATGACCATTGAAGATGCTTATGTGAAACCTGTTGACCCAGGCATATCTGTATTCACTGCCGATACCGAGATCTTTTACATTGTCTTCGAAGGACAACCCTTAGATGCCCCTGGCCAATTTGCGGCGGCCTGGTATGAAATGCAAGAAGGGCAGGTCACGTCAGATGTTCCGATTAACAAAGATGTGATTGAACTGGAAATGAATCAACGATTTGGATATTTTGAAATTACCAACCGAAAGAAGGCTGGAAGCCTGGCCATTACCAAGTCAAAATCTACTACGGCTCCCCTGGACAAGAACTCCACGCCGGCAACGTCATCGGCACTATGCAATTCACGATAAAAAATTAAATTGTCGTGCTTCCACCACTTCCATCACAAACACATTGATGAACAACGGCTAGGGGAAGACCAACTATAAATGTCTAGTAATAAAATCGGCTAGTATTTTTTGGCCATTCGCATTCAAATGACCATCATTGGCATAATAAACCTTAACGCCATTGGCTTCTGCATTTCTGAAAAGAGCTAATGGATTTAAAACATTTATTTCTGGAAACAATGCTTTTATTGTTTTTGCAAACGGATACTCCTCTTCAAATACTTTATCCAGATAAGAAAATTTAGCTTTTATTTCAATAGTCCTGTTTAAATATTCTACGTTTATCTGAGAAGCATGGGGTATTAATACAATAATTTTTTTTGAGTAGGCAGGAAGAACCTTTAATAATTTTTCAAGCTTAGAAGATAGTATTTTAAAATCATCAATTCTACTTCCTCTTAAAAGTATTGAATTTTCAACTAATTTTTCGTCGGCAATATTGTAAATTATTTCCCTCTTTGAAAATCTATCAATAGAAAATATTTCATTTTCATCAAATTGTTTATGAGTGTATTCTTGATAACTTTCATTATTTGAGGCATTTAGCTGCCCCAACCTATAGTTGAGAAATGAGATTATTCTGATGTGGTTCGAAGTAAGCCAATAGATATTTCTCATGAATGACAGCCTTTCCCAATTTACGGGATAGGAAATATCCAACAAATCATTGCCCACATATATTTGATATATAAAAATTTTTGGGTTGAATTCCTCAATCCTTTTTTTTGCAATTATTGAAGCTTGAATTATTCCTGAGCCAGAAATGCCGGCGTTAATAATTCTATAATTTGGAAGCATATTTCTTAGAATGTTTGGATAGCTGGTGTTGCCAGCAGTAAAAGAGTCCCCCATGATGAGGACTGTATTTCTATTATTATGTCCTGATAAATCATCAATTGAATTATAAGCCAATAATTCAGGTTTATAAAAATCAATGTACCCGGATAAATAAATAACGTTTGAAAGCAAAACAGCAATTACAAGTGAAATTATTATGGTAAGTCCTATTTGGAATATGTTTTTCATTGTAAACACTTCTACTCCCCCAGCTAAGGCCCATGGCCTCACACCATTTGCAGGTTTTGATTCTTCTGCTGCTCTTTGAGGTATTTCAGAATGATATCTTACTGAACCACGACACTAGGCTTGGCAAAGTAGCATTCCGCACAAAATTTTCCTGTTTTGTGATTTTTTTTCCAAAGAGGTAAGTTCGGCCTGCCCTTCCATCGTTGGTAAGAAAAAAAATCACACGTACCTTCAAACTACCCTAGGATTGGATGTGCCTAAGATCATATTGAACATGTAACGCCAGAATCAATTTCGATTAACCTTAAGACGTAAAAGGAAAGGATAGGCCCTTCGTACCAGAAAACTCTCAGGAAACTACGGGAAATAGTAATGTAAACCGGAACAAACATGATTTCAGACCATCTGACATGCAGAGCGACCTCCCAAATAACCCGAAGAATTCTTAGAGGGTAGACGGACTTTGACTGGCTTGTTGGGATGTCATGCCACTATCATTTGAACGGCGGGAGCGGAGGATTTCTTCTAGAGTCAGGAGGGTGTCGCGACCGGAGTTGGTTTCAAAGCCTTTGGAGAGACTGGTGTCGGCGTAGG
>BS_KBA_SWE02_21mDRAFT_10000477_pt1 | contig 15069 bp, 8 predicted proteins | sample BalSeasSWE02_21m_FD_9196 | JGI IMG/M metagenome (IMG submission 9196)
CGGCCATGCACTGGGATCCACAGGCGCGCGCCTGGTGGGCACCCTGGCCCGAATCCTTCAGGAGAAGAAGGGGCGATACGGTTGCGCCAATGCCTGTGTGGGCGGAGGCCAGGGCGTGGCGACGATCATTGAACGGGAAGAATACGACTGGTAAGGGAGAAATTATGGGGATCAACTATTTCAACAGAGACGTCAGGGATCTGAAATTTGTGCTTTTCGAATACCTGAATATGGACAAAATTCTGACTTACGAGGCCTACCGGGACTTTTCCACGGAAGACTTCAGCATGATCATTGACGAAGCGCTCAAGGTCTGCCGGGAAGTCCTGGGTCCTGCCATGCAGGACGGAGACAGGGAAGGCTGTTCCTATGAGGAAGGCCGGGTAACGTCGCCGGCATCCTTTCATGAATGCTGGAAGGTCATGGCGGAAAATGGCTGGATCGGAACTTCCAACAACCCCGAATTCGGAGGACAGGGCCTGCCTGCCGTTCTGAGTGGCAGTCTGGCTGAACTTTTCACCGGGGCCAATTTCGCTTTCATGACCTACCCCGGCCTGGCTATCGGCAACGGCCGGCTTATAGAGAATTTCGGAACGGACGAAGACCGGGCACTGTTCGTGGAAAGCATGTACACAGGCCGGTGGGGAGGCACCATGTGCCTCACCGAGCCGGATGCCGGTTCAGATGTGGGCGCGTTGCGCACGAAGGCCACTCCTGATCCGGAATCCGACAACCCTCGAGTCTACAGGATAGAGGGAACCAAGCGGTTTATTACCTGCGGCGAACATGATCTGACTGAAAATATCATTCATCTCGTGCTGGCCCGCATCGAGGGCGCCCCCCCGGGAACCAAGGGGATCAGCCTGTTCATTGTCCCGAAGATCCGGGTGACTTCCGACGGGTCCCTGGGTGAGCCCAACGACGTTTTCTGTGGCGGCATTGAGCATAAAATGGGAATACATGGCTCATCCACATGCACCCTCAATTTCGGCGAAAACGGGAACTGCAAAGGGATTCTTCTTGGAGAACCCAACAGCGGGATGGCCAAGATGTTCCAGATGATGAATGACGCCAGAATCGGTTGCGGAATCCAGGCGTTAGGGCTGACGGCAAGCGCCTACGACACGGCCCGAAAATATGCCGGGGAAAGGGTTCAGGGCCCCCTGTTTACCAACCGTGACGGGGACAGGGTTCCGATTATTCAGCATGAGGACGTGCGGCGCATGCTCATGAACCTGAAGGCGGGCACCGAAGCCATGCGCGCCATGATCGGAAAGCTTTTGTATTATCTCGACGTGGCCCATCACGATCCCGATGAGGCCGTACGAAAAGAGACGGCCCTTCGGACCGAACTTCTCACTCCCCTGGTCAAGGCCTATTCCTCTGACTTGGGTTATTTACTGATCCGGGATGCCATTCAGATTATGGGCGGTGTGGGATACTGCAGCGAGTTTCCCGTGGAGCAATATGCCCGTGACATGAAAATCGTCTCTATCTGGGAAGGAACCTCCTTCATCCAATCCCTGGATCTGGTGGGCCGAAAATTAGGCATGGAGGGGGGAACTATTTTTCGCGACTGGATACAGGAAATCATGGCATTTACCAAAGAGCACCAGGAGGATGAGGATTTCGGGCCAGATGCCAAGCTCCTGTTCAAGGCATCCAAGGCCACTGGAGATTTTACCATGAAATTCATGGAGTATTTCAAAGAAGGGAAACTTTCCCTCATCCCCCTTATCTCGACCCGTTTCCTGGAATGTTTTGCCGAGACCGCCATGGCCCATTACCTGCTGGAACAAGGCCTCATTGCCCGGGAAAAGCTTGCAGGTGTGGCTCCGGAATCGCCGGATGGAATTTTTTACAGGGGCAAGATAGAAACCGTCCGTTACTTCTGCCGCAATATTCTTCCCAACGTCTTTTCACGACATATCGTGATGCAACAGGAAGACACGTCTGCGATTGATATTCCGGAAGAAGCCCTGTGAGGCACCGGATTCAGNGGACGCAGATTTACGCAGGTAGACGCAGANNATTATCNCGAATAGAAAATCAGGAANAATCTGCGTTCATCTGCGTCCAAATTCTTACTCGAAGAACCGCTGCCACCGCATAATGTGGATCAGGATTTCAAAATACCTGGAACCTTGCCATCAAAAAACGTTATTTTAGATTAACCAGGGGGGAAATTGCTTTTTGATTTATCGGGTCGAAGAGGTTATGAGCTAGTCATTGGGGTCACCGCTTGTACAATCCCGTGATCAATGCAATACACTTTTTTTGGATTGGCATTCTGTTTGTTCAGNTNTTAATGNAAGGCAATCAATGAATTCGCGCATCAAAATCCTGGTTAATGCGTTTCCCATGGTGAATGTCAATACGGGCATCGGACGGTATCTGCGTTGTCTGTACGAGGTCTTGGAAAAAGACTACGGCGACAGACTGAAAATTGGGTATTTCGATGGAAAAAGGGTTTCCTCCACCATGCCTTCGGGGCCTGAAAATCTGACCCGATGGTCCAACCTGGTTTCGCTTTTCTGGCGAATTCCGGCCTATCCCGCCTTATTGCTTCGATTACTGTTTCATTTCAATCAGGAGCGGTGCTTCCGCAGGTTTGCGGGGGACTTTGATATTTACCATGAAGCCGCCTTCTTCCCGCTCCTTGCGCCGGCCCACGTTAAAACCGTATTCACCCTGACGGACCTCTCTCTCCTGCGTTTCCCCGAACATCACCCTCGGGAACGGGTCCTTTATGCAAGGTTGTTTTTCCGCCGGAGATGCAAACGGGTAGAACGATTTCTGAGCATTTCGTCCTTCATTCAAGAGGAGATGGAGACCTATTTAGGCGTTGATCAGAAGAATATAACAGTGACCTATCCGGGGTATGATCCGGCGGTCCTGTACCCCAGATCGGCCATGGAGATTAAAGACTGCCTGATCCGCCACAGACTTCCTGAGAGTTATTTTCTTTTTGTGGGCAGTGGGGATCCGAGGAAAAATATGGGCATTATTCCGAAGGCCCTTGAGCGGGCAGATCTCGCGGCGCCTCTGGTGGTGGCGGGATGGTCGGGATGGGGAGAGAAAGCCTCATTGGAAAAAGTCCGGTTTTTGGGTTATGTGGGAGATGATGACCTTGCCCGGCTGTATTCGGGAGCCCTGGGGTTCATTTTTCCAAGCCGTTATGAGGGGTTCGGGCTTCCCGTTCTTGAGGCCATGGCCTGCGGATGTCCGGTGGTGACCACCCGGGAGGCCAGTATGCCCGAAGTAGGGGGAGACGCTGCTCTCTACATGAAAGATCCGGACGACGTGGAAGGTCTTGCGGCCATACTGAAAGACCTGTCCGCCAATCTCGCACACCGGCGACAATGGGCGGAAAAGGGGCTGGTCCAAGCCCGTCAATTTTCGTGGCGGAATACGGCCGAAAAAACCTTCAAGGCCTTTGAGCAGGTGTTTCGCGAAGCAGCGAAATGATAATGCTGGAATGCTGGGAAATAAAAGATAATAATGGGAATTAACGGCCGTAAATGAAATGCAGTATCCTTATGACAAAAACCTCTGAAATTGAAGAGCGGCTAACCGTAGCCATCCCCGCCCTGAACGAAGAGACTACACTGGCAGAGATTGTCTCGGGCTGTAGAGCTTTTTCTGATGATATTCTGGTCATTGACGGGCATTCCAGCGATGATACGGTGAAGGTGGCCCGCTCCGAAGGCGCTCGTGTCATATTTGACCACAGAAAAGGAAAAGGGGAAGCCATTCGAACGGCTGCCACACACATTCAACGGGAGGTGGTTGTTTTCGTGGATGCCGACGGTTCCCATGACCCGAAAGATATCCCCAGGCTGATTCAACCGATTCTGGAAGGAAAAGCGGATCATGTATCGGGATCCCGGCTTCTTGGGGGTTCGAGCGAGCTTCACGGGGGCTTTGACGAGTGTTTCAGGCTCATGGGGAGCTCCTTTATCACCGCATGCATCAACCACCGCTTCAAGGTATGCCTGTCTGAAAGTCAGAACGGATTCAGGGCCATCCGGACCAGCGTGCTAAAGGCGCTGGATCTCCGGGAAAACATTACCACCATTGAGCAGGAAATGATTATCAAGACCCTGAAAAAAGGCTACCGCATGGCTGAGGTCCCAACCCACGAACAGATGAGAAAAGGAGGATATTCAAAAGTCAATGTCAGGAAGGTGGCCTTCCGGTATGTCTGGAGCATGGTCAAATATCTGTATTTTTAAAAGCATTATTTTTTGCTCAGGCGAAATACTCCATCCCATTCTTCCCCCGGAGGTACGGGGGGGGATTCTTTGAAAACCCGACATCTTTCCATGTAAACCTTTGAAGGGGTCGTAGGCTCATCGGGGTTCCGCTCTAGTTTTGACGCTTTTTCAAAAAAGCTCAGGGCCTCATCCCATGCCGTTTTCAAATAGAGCGCCACCCCTTTTTCGAACAGGCCCAGAAGATCTTGTTCTTCCGGGGAAAGTTCCCCTTTCATGGCGAATAGTTCGTACACACGCACCGGCTTTGCCTTTCCCACCACCGTAATCCTGTCGATAAACCGGGTCTCCACCAGGTCCATGACGGCTTTCCTTTCACCGTCCCCGCCGATAATGTCACAGTTCAAGGTATATTCACTAAGCATGATGTAGACCCCGTACTGTTTTCCAGCCGCCTCCAGCCGGGCCGCCAGGTTCACCGGATCCCCCATCATGGTATAGTTCATCCGCATGGCGCTTCCCATATTTCCTACTACAATATCGCCGGTGTTGATGCCGATTCGCATCTTCATCCCATGCACAATCCGGGGCCATTTGTCGCCGGGAACCCATTCTTCAGGTCCTGCGCCCATACCGATCCTGTCCGGTTCACCCTCTCTCTTTTTTTCAACCCGCCATTTTTCTCTCAGTTCCCCAAGCCTCTTCTGCATCTGAAGAGCCACTCGGCATGCCCTGAGCGGATGGTCGGGAAGGCTCATGGGGGCACCGAAAAAGGCGATGATGGCATCCCCCTCATATTTATCCAGCGTACCCCTTTCCCCAATGAGAATGTCGGTCATGGCGGAGAGATATTCATTGATCAGTTCCACCAGCTGATCCGCAGTCAGTTTCTCTGAAAACGTGGAAAAGCCCTGAATATCGGTAAAATATGCTGTAATGGATTTGCTTTCACCTCCGAGGGTGGGCATGGTCTTGCTTCGGTACATCTCGTCAATAATCTCGGGGGCAAGATAGCTTGAGAATGTGGCTTTCAGAAATTTTTTGTCCTTTCTTTCCGTCAATACTTTCAGGACCACCGTGGAAATGAAAATAAGGAGATTCGCAAAAATCAAAGGGATGGTGCTTAAGAAAAGATGGTTATCCTTAAACAGTACAAACCCCATGACAAGCGTGCCCGAAAGGGTCGCCAACGCCAAAAAGCTCCCCCATCGTATGCTGGCAAAACCGTACATAAAACAACACAGAATGGACAGCACGAGGAGCACGGACAGATCAAAATGGGGAATATCCCATGACATGAAAAGAGGGTTTCGGGTCACAATGGTATTAAATGCATTGATAATGGCATTGATGCCGGTCATGGCGCCATAAGGTGTCTGCTGAATATCGCCAAGTCCCAGGGCGGTGGCCCCTGTAAAAACGAACTTATTGTAATATTTCTGAAATCCCCGGCGATAAAAATCCAGGAGAGAAATCACCATCTCCTTTTGGCTGAGGAAATATTCCACGGGCTGGCCCACAGTCTTTCCGAATTCGGGATACAACTCAACGGCAGCATCGAAATTCTCCGGCGAAACACCAACATTCATGAAAAAAAGAGTGTAGAAGAAATATCGCCCCTCTTCCGAATGCCTGTTCATATACTCTTGAAGAAGATCCTCATGGAGCGCTTTTTCGCCTAAATCCTTTTCCGCCTGGCTATAGATTTCCTGGGCCTTTTGTTCACAATAGGCAAGGAACCATTTCTTGAGCGGCAACGTGTCATACCCTTCTTTTATGTCGCCTGCATCGTTCAGTTCAGGAATTGGCGGAAGATCCCCGATTTCGTAGACCTCCTTATAGCTTTCCGTGGGGATCGTGGTTACGGCCCGTGGCGCCCCGCCTGCGGAATCGATGAAATACCTCTTTTCCCTGCCGGCATAATTAATGTAGAAGAAACCTGGCACAGACGTATTTATCTCCACATTTCTCTTTTCATAATAAACCGCCATAACCTTTTTCGACCCTGCCTTCTTTGCCGCATCGAACACCTCCCATCCTTCTAAAATTTCATAGGAATTGTTCCCTGCGGCAAGGAGATGGATCGGAAAAAGAGGAATTTTTTCCTCGGTCTGGACACTCAGAACAATCTGATTGTACAAAAAGTTGTAGAATTCCCGGTTGTATTTAAATGCCTGCGGAGGCACGGGGTTGGTCAGGGATTTTTCGAGATGTTGAAAATCTTCGAGAAGAACACGGGGCTGGTGGGATTCATCATCCAGAATGGGGACCTTTGCCGATTGAAGAACCACTTTTTGAGCCGTCAGGATAACATCATCTCTGGAAACCCGATAGAACCTTTGAACAAGAGAAAGAACCACCGTAAATACGTTGCGAGAGCTTCCGTCGCTCATCCGGTAGGTATAGTAAAGGGGAAAGGATCGGGCCACCCCATCGTCATCGGGAAGGACATTGATGACGGCAGGATGGGCATTTCCGATGAAATCACCGAGTACGGGTTCCAGGGAATGGAAGACGAGAATGCTTTCATTTTCATCCACAGGCAGGGAATGTTGTTTCAGGATTTCCTCATTAAACCGGATTCGATCATAGTATGCATCGGGCAATCCCGGCCGGGAATGTTCCACAAGTTGCAGATCCAGATAGACGTTGTCATATTTTTTAAGCGCTTTGGTAAAAACCCCATCCATTTGAGAGAATGTATCTTCCACTTTTTTGAGAGTCTCGGTATCCTCCCCGAGGCCTTCGCGAACAAATTCCGGGACCGATTCGTCTTTAGCAAACACCACATCAAAAAAGACAGCCTCCGGTGAAAACTTTTCCATATTGACCAGAAACCGACCGTGCACATAGCGTTTCCAGGGCCATTTTCCAATGACGGCAATGGAGTCCTCATCATACCCCAGAAGCCTTACCTGATCCGACACAAGGGGATTTTCTTCATGAATGTCATACTCTCTCATGTAAAAAAAACCATCAAGCAGCGCCCGTTCCATAGGCATGAATAGCCTTGAATAGGTTGAAATAAAATAAATAAGGCCAAAGGAAATAAGGCCTATGGAGAGAAGAGAAACGGTCTTTTTCAACATGGGAAGACCTCCACTCGTTTAGGTATCTCAGTTCACCGGTAACTGGTAACTGGTAACTGGAAACTCGTCATTCATCACTCGTCATTCATCACTCGTCATTCGTTACTCGTTACTCGTTACTCGTTACTCGTTACTCGTCACTTCTTAATATACATAACAAAAAGGCTTGTTTGTCAAGGATGCTGATGGTATAGCGTTTTATTCAACCACTCAACCAATCTGGAGGATATCAAACTGGCCAGGGTCCTGCTTTTTAATCCGCCTCATCCCGAAGGAAAAGGATTTACGCGAGAGGGTCGCTGCACCCAGGAGGCCGGAGTATGGGCTACCCAGTGGCCACCGGTGACCCTTGCAACCGCCGCGGCTTTTCTGGAAAAGGACCGGCATGTGCTCAAGGTTGTGGATTGCCCTGCCGTGAAGTGGGATCAAAAACGACTGGAAACAGAAATCCGGACTTTTCAGCCCCACTTTGCTTTCTGGAATACCGCAACACCTACCTTCAAATCGGACCTCCGCCTTGGAGCAATCGTCAAAGCGGCTTCTCCAAATGCCCTAACCGGAGTCATGGGCACCCATGTCAGCGCGTTGCCGGAAGAAGCCCTGGGGCATCCCTGCGTGGACATGGTCATACAAAGGGAACCGGAAGGCACCATCCGGGAGATATGCGAGGAAAATTTACGGGCTTGGAAAGACATTCCCGGCATCGCTTACCGGGACAGTCGTTCTCACGGTTTTTGCCAAAATCCGGCCAGAGAATTCCTTCAGCCGGAAGTGATACCGGCGCCTGCCTGGCGCCACATGGACACGGATGTTTATCGCCTCCCCCTCAAAGGCTCAAAATTCCTGATTGTAGCCCCCATTCGGGGGTGCCCTTTCCCGTGCAGTTTCTGCACCGGCCCCCTTTATTACGGCAGGAAATTGAGGAAAAGACCGGTTGTGAATGTGGTTGACGAGATCAGGCACAATATGAAACAGTATCAGGTCAAAAACTTTTTCATCTGGGCCGATACATTTACCGCTGACCGGGCTTATGTAAAAAGTTTTTCGAGAGAAATCATTGAAAATCGTCTCTCCATACGCTGGACCTGCAACAGCAGGGTGGATACCATAGACAGGGAAATCCTAACAATCATGAAGGAAGCAGGCCTCTGGATGATAAGCTTTGGCCTGGAATCGGGAAATGACAACGTGCTGAAAGAGACGGGAAAGGGGATTTCGGTAAGTGACTCTCGAAAAGCGATCTGGCTTGCCCACAGCCTGGGGCTAAAGACCTCCGGACATTTTGTCCTGGGACTCCCGGGAGAAACGGAAAAAAGTATGGAAGAAACGCTGTCCCTTGCCCTTGAACTCCCTCTGGACACTGCCCAGTTCTATGCGGCATCGCCCTTTCCGGGGACCCGACTGTACGAACAGGCCACCAAATCGGGCTGGCTCCAGGGAGGAGCTTGTCTTTTTTCCCAGGATCAGGCAGTCTTAAACCTTCCGGGGCTTGCCGCAGAAAAAGTGGACCATTTCAGACGGTTCGCTTACCGGAAATTTTACGGCAGGCCAAAGGCCTTCTGGAACGTGGTTTCCATGGCAAGGCCGGCAGCATTGGGAGCCATACTGAAGAATTTGAAGCAGTTTTCTCTGTGGACAAACCTTCGTGTCTGAACGAAAAGCTTGTTCAGACACGATTTTGGATTTTGGACTTTGGATTTTGGATTAATGGAATGAATCTCAGTTCGAGGTTTTCGGCTAGAGGCCATTAGACAGGATGTAAGCCATGTATGTTCTTGGGATATGGGATGGGCATGATGCGGGCGCCGCACTTCTTGAGGGCAATCACATCCTTTTTGCCATCAATGAAGAAAGGCTCAGCCGCAGAAAGCTGGAGGTGGGCTTTCCGGATCTCTCCATCCATGCCTGTCTGGATTATGCGGGAATTTCTCCTGCCACCGTCAGGGAAATCGCCCTTTGCACCACTGATCCGGCCAAAACCCTCACCCGGCTTTTCCCCGGGCTGAAAGAAGAATACTACCTCATCCGAAGAAGGAAAAAGCGGCCAAGGATGTCGGATCATTTCAAAAAGGGATTCAAATACCGGTTCACTGAATTGGGTCCCAATTCCCTCTCGCGGAAGCTGACGCGTTCCTATTCGGAAAGGCGGCTCAGAAAGTCCGGTTTCAGGGATTTCCATCTCACCCTCTGCGATCATCACCGATGTCATGCGGAAGCAGCTGCCAGGCTGAGCGGTTTCGATGACTGCCTGACGATCACCCTGGACGGGGCGGGAGACGGACTTTCCGGTTCCATCCGGAGGTTTAAAAACGGCCGGCTTCACCTCATTAAAGAGATTCCTTCCAGGGTGTCCCTTGGCATTTTTTTCGAGCATGTAACGACCCTCATGAATATGCGTGAACTGGAAGATGAAGGCAAAGTCATGGCCCTGGCAAATTACGCCTACCCCATTGCCGATGAGGATAATCCCCTCATGGGCCTGATTAGCGTTGATGAGATGGAATTGCTATCTCCCTATCGTTCAAACCGGATGTACAAAGAACTCAAAAAGATCCTGTGGCAGTTTCCTTCCGAGCAGTTTGCCCATATGGCCCAGAGGGTGCTGGAAAAAAATGCGCTGGCCCTGATTAAGAATGCCGTTTCCTTTACCGGAAACAGAAATGTTGCCCTTGCGGGAGGCGTCTTTTCCAATATCAAGCTCAACATGAAAATTGCTGAAGAAAACACAATAGACCGTGCCTATGTATTTCCCCACATGGGAGATGGCGGACTCGCGCTTGGCGCGGGGATGACCCTGAACAGCCGGCGATATCCTACCCTGAAATACCGGTTCAACGACCCATACCTGGGGCCCCGATATAACCGGGAAGAGATCTTGACGTCTCTGGAGCAAACCCGGTTTTCCTACCGGGAGATAAAAGACAGAGCACAGAGGGCAGCCAGACTCATCCTGGACGGGGAGATCATTCTCTGGTTCCAGGGGCGGATGGAAATCGGCCCCAGAGCCCTTGGGAACCGCACTATCATGGCTCGACCCGACAGGCGAGAGATCAAAGACCGTCTAAATATGGTCCTCAAGAAAAGGGTCTGGTACCAACCCTTCTGTCCGAGCATTCTTCGCGAGGATGCTTCGTCCCTGCTTCACGCGGAAGGACAGAATATGGACGATAATCGTTTCATGACCATGGGTTTCAAAGTTCGCAAGCAGTACCTGGATCTCATGGAGGGCGTCATCAATATTGACGGGACCTGTCGGCCCCAGTTTGTGGGGGACGAAAACCCCGTTTACAGAGATCTCCTCAAGAGGATACAGAAAGAAATGGGCAAGGGCGTCGTACTCAACACCAGCCTGAACATCCATGGGGAACCGATGGTCTGCTCCCCTCGCGACGCGCTTCAAATGTTTGAAAAAACCGCGGTAACCTATCTATTTTTAGAGGATTTTCTCGTTGAAAAACAGAGCAGATAAATCTTTCCGGTTCCGTTTCTATCCCCTGTTTCTGGTGGCCGGGTATCTTTGCCTTTTAGGAATCGATGTGTACCTGATCGATTCTTTTTCCAAAGATCAGATTACCACCATCCTGAAAAAGTGGGTGCCACTGAGTCTGAAAATCAATTGCTTTCTCCTGATCATAGCGGTCCTGATCTGCTTCAAAGATCTTTCTCATCTCTTCAAAAAATTTTCCAATCGATATGGGCTTTTCCTGATCATCCTGTTTCTTTTCGCCCTCGCTCTGGTCACCTTCATAACCCCCAGCACCCACCGGATCTATTATGATGAAGATATCTACGCCAATGTGGGTCAGAATATGGCCCTTTCCGGAGAGACCGGATTCTGCAATTACGGTACGTTTGAATATGGAGAATATTTCCCTCACTGGATTTCCTACAACAAGGAGCCCAGTGGCTGGCCTTTTTTGATCAGTCTCGGATTCAAGGTGTTTGGCACAAACGAGGCATACGCCTTCGCCATCAATAACCTGCTGCTTGCTTTCGGCGTACTGGTCGTCTTTTTCATTACCTGGAACATCACCGGGAGTTATTTCCGGTCCTACGCCGCCGGCCTTGCTTTTTGCCTCATTCCCCACAACCTGATCTGGTCCAACACGGCGGCAGCAGAACCCTCAGCAGCATTTTTTGCAGGACTTGCGGTCCTGGCCGTCGTTCTGTATTTGAAACATGGTGAAAGCCGGCATCTTTTTTTCTTGTCCCTCATCATTCCGTTTTCCTGCCAGATGCGCCCGGAATCCAGCCTCATCATTCCCTGGGCGGTTCTTGCGGTCCTGTGCATTTCTCCGAAAACCTTCCTGGATCGAAGGCTATGGTCCTTCGGATTCATCGCACTTATTTTCCTTGTACCTCAACTGGTACATTTTTATGGGGTCAGTGGTCATTCCTGGGGCGCCCAGGGGAGCAAGTTTTCCCTCGAATTTCTGGAGAACAACCTCAATACGAATGGCCTGTATTACCTGAACAACCAGTTCTTTCCCTTCCTGATAACCGCCTTTGCAGCAATCGGCCTGCTTTTTTCCAGGAAGTTTTTTCGCTGGAGATTGCTTCTCCTTTTCTGGTTCCTCCCCTTCTGGGGAATCTTCCTCTTCTTTTATGCCGGAAGTTACAAATACGGAGCCGATGTCCGTTTTGCACTGGTATCCTTCATGCCCATTGCCATTCTTGCAGGCATGGGTGGGGGAGTATTGAGGGATACCATCGCGAACCTGGCAGCAAGGGGAACAAATCAAGGGCAAAAGAGAACGGCTGTCACCACCCTGATCATTCTCCTGATGCTCTTTTCCTTTGTGGATTTTTTACCCCTGGTAAGGCGGATTGGACAGGAGGCCTGGGGCGCAAGAAAAGACCATGCCTATGCAAAAGAGTTCATTCAACAAATCCCTGACCGTTCCATTGTCCTGACACAAAACCCGACCATGTTCCTCCTCTGGGGCCAAAACGCGATCCAGACCTATGCAGGGGTGAACAATCCGGACCTGATCAAGGACCTCATGAAAAGATACCAGGGGCATGTGTACTTTCACTACAACTACTGGTGCAACACCATGAACAAAAGGAATCAAAACCTCTGCCGGTCCATTCGTGACAGATACAACCTGGAGGAAATCGCCACAGCCAGAGAACAGGATTATGAATACGGTCTCTACAGGATGACCTTCAAGGAGAAATAGACTGGTTAATGGTTATTCGTCAGTGGTCACCCGTCACGCTTCAATTTCCCCTTGACTTCATCTCCATTTTCCCATAATATTACTAAATATGCTTAAATAAGCTACGAATACGTCTTTCCTTCAGTCGATTCTTCGGCTTTTTGTTCACCGAATAAAGCCTTCTCGCAAACATATAAATTCCCGCAATTTTGGGAAGCAGCAACAGGGAAAAAAATGAAAAAGGATCAGATCAGGGCCAGACTTATCAGAACACTTGAAATATCCCCTCCCTTGAAAGAGATTCTCCTTTCTTCAGTATCCGTTGACGAAAAGAGAAAGAGGATCAGCCTCTTTCTGGGAGATATGCTGGACGCAATCTTTTATGACGATGAAACGGCTCCCCCCTTGGAATGGGTCTTGAAACGGGATGCCATCCGCGTGTTGCGGAGCATCTTTTCGCCGAGGAGTGAACGGCGGGCCGGTCACAGTTTCCTCGAATACATCAACGATCTATTGCACAGGGATGACCTGAAAAATTTAGAAAGACCGGAACAAGGCTTTCTTGCCGAGTTGGAACACCTTTTAAAAGGCCTCATGGGAAAAACAGGGATTTATCCGAAGACCGTTCCCGCTTTTTCGCGCCATGAAGGCAAGAAGGCGGCCCTTCTAAGATCCGCCGATCTTTCAAGAATGGCCAGATCCGCCAGACAGATTATGGATGGTTACCCCTGTGGACTGGATCATGCCGTGATCAAAAGACGAAGCAAGAACAAAGCACGGATACTCAGACATTTCAACGCTACGGAGCTGGAATGGGAGAACTGGAAGTGGCACACCAAACATATCATTCGCAGCGTAGACACATTGAGCAAACTGATCCAACTCACAGAGGAAGAATACGAAGCGGTAAGACTGGCCCGTGCGTTCAAAATTCCCTTTGGAATCACCCCCTATTATCTTTCCCTCATGGATTACAGGGCAGAAAGAGTGCGGGACAGGGCGGTACGCGCCCAGGTCATTCCAAGCTTGAATTATGTCCTGCAGATGAAGAAACTGAAGGACGACCAGGAACACTCCATGGACTTTATGCTTGAACGGGATACGTCTCCCATCGAAGGGATTACAAGGCGTTATCCCATGATCGTGATTCTTAAACCGATTCTCACCTGTCCCCAGATCTGTGTTTACTGCCAGAGAAACTGGGAAATCGAAGATGTCTATTCCCCGAATGCGGCCCTGGGCGAAAAAAAACTCGCAAAAGCCATCCAATGGATCAGCGACACCCCCGAAATCAGTGAAGTCCTGATCACTGGAGGCGACCCCCTCCTTTTATCCAACGCAAAAATCGAGAACCTGTTGTTCAGGCTATCCAAAATTTCCCACGTGGAAAGAATCCGGATTGGCACGCGAACGCCAGTCACCCTGCCCCAGCGGATTACCGACTCCCTTGTTCGGGACATAAACCATTTCCATAACCCGGGCAAAAGAGAAATTCTCGTCGTTACCCATTTTGAGCATCCCTACGAAATCACGCCGGAAGCCATGAGGGCCGTGCAGAAATTTCGGCGTTATGGGATGGAAGTGTGCAACCAGATGGTATATACCACGTACAACTCCAGAAAGTTTGAAGCGGCGGCGCTGCGAATGAAGCTCAAGAGTATAGGCGTCAGCCCCTACTATACCTTCAACACCAAGGGGAAGGAAGAAACAGACGATTATCGGGTCCCGATTCCGAGACTGCTTCAGGAACAACAGGAAGAGGCACGGTTGCTTCCCGGATCCGTTCGGACAGACGAGATCGTTTTCAATGTACCGGGATTGGGCAAAAACTACCTGAGAGCTGTTCAGAACCGGGATATCATCTCCATATTGCCCAACGGCAGCCGGGTATATGAATTCCACCCCTGGGAGAAAAAGTTGACTTTGGCGGATACCTACGTGTACACCGATGTCCCCATAACCAACTATTTGAGAAGGCTGAAAATATTAGGCGAGGATATTTCTCGGTACAGGACAATCTGGTACTATTATTGAGACCTTTTCGGTTCCGGTTTATCCGGGTTAGATTGCAAGTGTGAGAAGATATTAAACTAAGGAGGGTACGCGGAACATGGAGGATCTGAACTACATCAAGATGACCACAGGGCTTTTCATCATGCTGAACCCGTTCGTGCTCATCCCGGTTTTTCTGGCCCTTACAGGCGGGATGACCAAAGCAGAGCGGATGAAAGTGGCATCCACTACCTCCCTGTCTGTCCTGGTAATCATGCTCATCGCCGTCTTCGCAGGCAATCATGTGTTGTCTTTTTTCGGCATTACGGTAAGTGACTTCCGCATTGCGGGAGGACTTCTGATTCTGCTGATGGCGCTTTCCATGGCAAGGGCGAAAGAAGAAGGAATGCGCTACAGTGACAAGGAACATACGGAAGCCCAGTCCAAAGACACGAACATAGGAGTAGTCCCTCTTTCCATCCCCCTGATGGCTGGTCCGGCGGCCATGAGCGTTGCCATTATTGACGCGGGAATATGCACCACCTTTTTTTCAAAATCCGTCCTCGTGGGAATTATCATCTGTTTATCGGCGGTGCTCTGGCTGGCCATGTT
>BS_KBA_SWE02_21mDRAFT_10000478_pt1 | contig 15068 bp, 9 predicted proteins | sample BalSeasSWE02_21m_FD_9196 | JGI IMG/M metagenome (IMG submission 9196)
TGTGATTTTTCAAGCGGCAGTTATACTTATATAGAAGAAGGAGATTCAGAATTAAAGACATTTAATATAGATCATGACAAAACATTTAGAATTCCGTTTATAAAAAAAGCTATTGAAGCAGCAGGTAACCAATTAACTATGTATGTGAGCCCTTGGAGCCCACCTGCTTTTATGAAGACCAATAATGACATGCTTCAGGGAGGTAAACTGGCACCAGACTACTATCAACCTTGGGCAAATTATTATGCTAAGTTTATTAAGGCCTATGAAAAGGAAGGCATTCCAATATGGGGCCTTACTATACAAAATGAACCCATGGCGGTACAGCGCTGGGAATCTTGTATCTATTCAGCAGAAGATGAACGAGATTTTCTGAAAAATTATTTAGGACCAACTTTAGAAAAAGAAGGTCTGGGCGATAAAAATATTATTGTTTGGGACCATAACAGAGATTTATTATTTCAAAGAGCAAACGTTATTTTAAATGACCCTGAGGCTTCTAAATATGTTTGGGGAACAGGTTTTCATTGGTATGAAGATTGGAAAGATGGTGTGCCCATGTTTGATGCCGTAAAACGAGTGCAAGAAACCTATCCGGATAAAAATTTAATTTTTACCGAAGGATGTAATGAGAAATATGATATTTCTAGATTAGAGAATAGAGATCCAAAATTAGCAGAGCGATATGGAAAATCAATGATTAATGATTTTAATAACGGGGTGGTAGCATGGACTGATTGGAATATTCTATTAGACCAAACAGGCGGACCAAATCATGTGGGCAATTTGTGCTTTTCTCCGGTTCATGGTGATACGGAAACAGGAATACTTACCTTCACAAATTCTTATTATTATATGGGGCATTTTTCAAAATATATTCGTCCTGGCGCAAAACGAATAGCGAGTGTCTCATCTTCAAATAACTTACTTACCACTGCATTTCAGAACAAAGACGGCAGTATTATTATTATTGCGATGAATCCTAGTGATAAGGCGTTTGAATATTCATTAACCTTAGATTCAAAAACGGCACATTTAAATACTTGGCCACATGCCATACAAACAATTATTTTAACGAATCCATAATATAAAGCAGAAGGTATCATGTCAAAAAAATTAGTACTCATAGCGTTTGTTGTCTCTTTAGGAGGGTTTTTATTTGGATTTGATGCAGGTATCATTTCTGGAGTTATGTCTTACGCCGGACCAGAGTTTGATTTGACTGAGGGTCAAATTGGCTGGGTAGTAAGTTCACCTTCATTCGCTGCCATGATCGCCATGTTATTTTCGGGTAGATTAAGTGATGTTATTGGTAGAAAAAAAATATTATTAGTTGTGGCCTTTCTCTATGCCGTGTCAGCGTTATTTTCTGCCTATGCCATTTCCTATGAAATGCTGTATATCGCAAGAATGATTGGCGGACTGGCTTTTGGAGCCGCACTGATTCTCGCCCCTATGTATATCGCTGAGGTTTCTACACCAGAAAACAGGGGTAAATTAGTATCTATCCAGCAATTAAACATTGTTCTTGGTTTTTTTGCGGCGTTTTTAAGTAATTATTTTTTTAATAAATATAATACACCAGAAAGCACTTTTTTAAATGATGAAAATGTATGGCGATGGATGTTGGGAGTGGAGTTAATTCCTGCCTTATTGTATTTTATCGCCTTATTTTTTGTTCCAAGAAGCCCCCGTTGGCTATACTTAAAGAATAAATTTGAAGAAGCCAAAAAAGTATTGAAAGCCATTCACGGTGAAGTTAAAGCAGAGGAGGAAATCATTTCAATAGAGCAGAATATTAATGCAGAAAAAGACCTGTCAAAAGTGGCTATTAAGGATTTATTAAAACGCTCGTTGCGTTTTATTTTACTGGTAGGCCTGGTTGTGGGAGTGCTTCAGCAAATTACGGGTATTAATGCTGTTTATTTTTATGCAACCTCCATTTTTAAACAAACAGGCATTGGTACAGATGCGTCATTTTCTTCAGGGGTATTATTAAGTACCATCACCGTAATTTTCACATTTGTTGCCATGTATTTAATTGATAGAATGGGACGAAGACCTTTATTGTTGTTTGGTACTGCTGGAATCGCCTTAAGCTTATTATTATGTGCTTATGGTTTTAAACAAGCAAAATATGAATTAACTTCTGAAGAGATCAATAGTTTTGAGTTTTCAGACGCAAAGAAGTTGCTGCCTTATGCCAACCAGGTTTTTGAGAACGACATAGATTTTAAAAACGCCATGAAAATGGCATTAGGAAATCAAATTTATAGTAAGAATGACGGAGCCATATTAGAAGCTGCTACAACGATGAATGCTACTTTGGTGTTGATTGGTATTTTAGGTTTTATTGCCTGTTTTGCATTTTCTTTAGGACCCGTTATGTGGGTGCTGCTATCAGAGTTATACCCAATTAAATACAGAGGCTTAGCTATTGGCGTTATTGCCTTTATAAATTCGTTTATCAGTTCAGTAGTTCAATTAATTTTCCCTTGGGAATTATCTAACCTAGGGAATGCCATGAGTTTTTTCTTATTCGGCGCAATTGCCTTTATAGGATTTTTTGTATTATTGAAAATATTGCCTGAAACCAAAGGAAAATCATTAGAGGAGATTGAAAATGAATTTGTTAGAAACTAATAAAACGAATGAAAAGGTATTTAATAACATATTTAATTTTGCTTTTTATTGTTGGATGTAAAGAGAATAAGGAGAATAAAAACATGGAGAAAGCAGAATTAGAAATGCAAGAAACAAGAATGCCTTCAAAGGTGGCATTAACTCATGTCAATGGAAAATACCAATTATGGGTAAACAAGGAGCCGTTTTATATCAAAGGTGCTGGTTTGGAGTTTGGAGAGATTACTTCGCTGGCTAAACATGGAGCCAATTCATTCAGAACTTGGCGAACTGAAAACGGAAAACAATCTGGCAAAGAAGTTTTAGATGCTGCTGAAAAAAACGGTTTAATGGTAACCATGGGGATTGAGGTGGCCAGAGAAAGACACGGATTTGATTATGATGATGAAGCAGCGGTAAAAGAACAAAAGGAAAGAATAAGACAAGAAGTATTAGGTCTGAAAGACCACCCGGCTTTATTAATTTGGGCCATTGGGAACGAGTTAAATCTGCGTGCAACCAATCCAAAAGTCTGGGATGCAGTAAATGACATTTCTAAAATGATTCATGAAATCGATCCTAATCATTTAACTACCACCACACTTGCTGGGATTTCCCTGAAGGAAATTAATCTTATTAAAAAGAGATGTCCTGATGTTGATATTCTGTCAATTCAATTATATGGTGCCATAGTGAATTTACCAAAATATTTAAAGGATTGTGACTGGACAGGTCCTTATATCGTTTCAGAATGGGGCGCTACGGGTCATTGGGAAGTTCCAAAAACCTCTTGGGGAGTTCCTATTGAAGAAAACAGTACCATTAAGGCCGCTAATTATTTAAAAAGATATCAAATTGCAATTGAACCAGATACAACACAATGTCTAGGGTCCTATGTGTTTTTGTGGGGTCAAAAACAAGAAAGAACACCAACCTGGTATGGGGTATTTTTAGAGAATGGAAATGAAACCGAATCGGTTGAAGTGATGCATTATATTTGGAATAATTCATGGCCTCAAAATAGAACGCCTCAAATAGTATCATATACATTAAATGACAAGACAGCTTATGATAATGTCGCAGTAAAACCTGGTGATCAACTTAATGCGGTTTTTAAAATTAATGATATAGATAATGATCCCATTAATTATACCTGGGAAGTATTGCCGGAAAGCACCGATTTAAAAGATGGGGGCGACAAAGAGGCAAGACCTGATAAAGTGGATATTATAGAAATCACCAATCAAAATGGGGTATTAAAATTTAAAGCGCCAGTACCAGGGCAGTATCGATTGTTTGTTTACGCTGATGACGGATTTGGTCATTCAGCAACTGCAAACGTTCCATTTATAGTGAAATAAAAAAATTAAAAATAAAACTAATGAATCGTAGTAAAATATATTTAGGAGATAATAAGGCTTACATCAATGATGGTAAAATAACCGGTGAAATTGTGAGTTTTGAAAATGAAACATTTTATAAAATCTCTAACAGCAATGCTATGCGTCCTTTCTTTATGAGCATTGTTAGTGATTCAAATCATTGGATGTTTATTTCAAGTAATGGGGGCTTGTCGGCAGGAAGAAAGGATTCTGAATCCTCCTTATTTCCTTATTATACCGATGATAAAATTACGGAATCAGCTGAATTAACAGGAAGTAAAACAATACTTCAAGTCCATAAAGGTGACAAAAGAATGTTATGGGAACCTTTTTCATACAGGTATGAAGGCGTTTATAACATTGTTAGGAATTTATATAAAAACAGCTTTGGGAATAAGATTGTTTTTGAAGAAATCAACAATGATTTAGGACTTACTTTTAGATATCAATGGAACTCGAGTGATACGTTTGGGTTTATAAAAAAATCAACACTTGTTAATAATTCTGCCTCTAAAGTTAGTGTCACTGTTTTAGATGGTTTACAAAATATATTGCCTTCAGGGGTTAATTCTGCTTTGCAAAATGCCAGCAGTAATTTAGTAGATGCTTATAAAAAATGTGAATTAGAGAGTGANGTTGGTTTAGGGATTTATGCCTTAAGTGCTTTTATTGTGGATAAAGCAGAACCTAGCGAAGCTTTAAAAGCTAATATAGTTTGGTCTCTTGGAGTAGAGAAACCAATTTATTTATTGTCTTCTTTACAACTAAAAAATTTCAGAATAGGTCAAGACATAAAACAAGAAATTGATGTAAAGGCAGAAAAAGGCGCTTATTTTGTGGTTTCAGATATAACTTTAGAAGCAAATAATGAAAAAAACTGGATGTTTGTTGCTAATGTCAATCAATCTATTAGCGGTGTCGTCCATTTATCAGAATTAATTAAGAAGGAAAAGAACTTAGCAAAGCTTGTTGAGGAAGATGTGAATAAAGGCACTAAAAATTTAATAAAATTAATAGGTGCTTCAGACGGGTTGCAACTTACAGCAGACCCTTTAAACAATACCAGACATTTTGCGAATACCTTATTCAACGTGATGCGCGGAGGTATTTTTGATGATGATTATAACATTGAAAAAGGAGATTTTATAAAATACTTTGCTAATGCTAATAAAAAGGTATTAGAGAAAAAAGAGCAGGTCTTACAATCCTTACCAAACCTGTTTTCTCATAGCGATATAAAAGAAATTGCAGAAAAAGACACTGATAATGACTTTAAACGTCTTTGTTTTGAATATTTGCCTCTTAAATTCAGTAGAAGACATGGAGATCCAAGCAGACCCTGGAATAAATTTTCAATTAACACTAGAAGTGAAATAGATGGGTCTAAAATATTGGATTATGAAGGAAACTGGCGTGATATATTCCAAAACTGGGAAGCATTAGCGCACTCATATCCAGAATTTATTGAGAGCATGATTCATAAGTTTTTAAATGCCACTACATTTGAAGGATACAATCCATATAGAGTTACCAAAGGAGGTTTTGACTGGGAAGTTATTGAAGAGGATGATCCTTGGTCTTTCATTGGGTATTGGGGTGATCATCAAATCATCTATCTTTTAAAGTTCTTAGAAATTATTGAAGGGCATTACCCAAATAGATTGGCTAGACTTTTTAATCAGGATGTGTTTGTATATGCCAATGTGCCTTATAAGATTAAGAGCCATCAAGACACTTTAAAAAACCCTAAAGACACCATTGATTTTGACCATCATTTGAATGAAAAAATCATGGAAAGAAAGGCAGCATTGGGTGCTGACGGAACTTTGCTTACAGATAAAAACTTTTCAATATACAGAGTTAATTTTATTGAAAAAATGTTAGCGACAGTTCTGGCAAAAGTTTCCAATTTTATTCCAGAAGGCGGTATTTGGTTAAACACACAAAGACCAGAATGGAATGATGCCAATAACGCCTTAGTTGGTAATGGGGTCTCAATGGTTACCTTGTATTATTTGAGAAGGTTTTTGGAGTTCTTTGAAAATCTCGTTAAAAATGCCACCGTTGAGTCTTCTGAAATTTCTTCAGAATTATCACAATTTTTCAATGAAGTTTTTGAAACGCTTGTAAGTCATAAACAAATTCTTTCTGGCAAAGTGTCTGATAAAGACAGGAAATCAGTTTTAGATGGTTTGGGAGAAGCGGGAAGCAAATACCGAATGAGTATTTATCAAAAAGGATTTTCAAGCGATAAATCAGATATAAGCAAAAAACAACTTTTGGAATTTATTACTGTAACTAAGGCATATTTAGACCATAGTATTATAGCTAATAAACGTTCAGATAAATTGTATCATGCTTATAATATCATGACCATTAAAAATGATAAAGAAGTGTCTATTTCTTACTTATCTGAAATGCTGGAAGGTCAGGTGGCGGCTCTAAGCTCAGGGTATTTATCTCCAAAAGAAGCTTTAGAATTATTAGATGGATTAAAAAGCAGCGCCCTATTTAGAGCAGATCAATATAGTTATGTGTTATATCCAAACAGAGAATTAGCACGATTTGATAAAAAGAATAATATCCCATCTGTAAAAGTTGAGAAATCTGAACTTTTAAAGAAATTAATTGCAAATGGGAATTCACAAATTGTTGAAAAAGATGTTTTAGGTAATTACCATTTTAATGGGAGTTTTCATAATGCCAATAGTTTAAACAATGCGTTGGCAGGTTTGCCGAAAGAAAAATATCAAGACTTGATTAAAAAAGACACCAAGTTGTTACTTGATATTTTTGAAGACACTTTTGATCATAAATCATTTACAGGGCGCTCAGGAACATTTTATGGTTATGAAGGTTTAGGCTCCATCTACTGGCATATGGTTTCAAAATTATTACTGGCCGTTCAGGAAAACTGTTTGTTGGCAGTAAACACTAATGAAAGTGAAGTTGTTATTGGAAAACTTTTAGATCATTATTATGAAATAGAAGCAGGCATTGGAGTTCATAAATCACCTGAATTATATGGTGCGTTTCCAACAGACCCTTATTCGCATACACCGGCAGGAAAAGGGGCTCAACAACCAGGAATGACTGGGCAGGTAAAAGAAGATATTCTAAGCCGAATAGGTGAACTGGGAGTGTTTGTTAAAAATGGTTCTATAACTTTTAACCCAAGATTATTACGAAAGAATGAGTTTTTGAACGAATCAAAAACCTTTAAATATACCAGCATAAATAAAACAGATGAAACCATTCAATTAGAAAAAGGATCACTTTGTTTTACGTATTGTCAAGTTCCTGTTATTTATAAACTAGCCAATGAGGAAGGTCTGGAAGTCGTTGACATGCAAGGATCGCGTACTAAGTTAAAAGGTTTAAGTTTAGATAATAATACAAGTGAAAAAGTTTTTGAAAGAACCGGAGAAATAAATCAAATAATAGTTTTTATAAAGAATTAGTAAAACATCTGAATGCAGAGAGTAACCCTAATAATATTTTTAACCTTGTTAACATTCAATTGTTCTAATAAAGAAAAGGAGATTAGCTCATTAAATGAGCAGGAATTGGCAATTGAAAAAAAAGTTGAACAATTGCTTGCTCAAATGACCCTTCAAGAAAAGGTAAGTCAAATGATAAATATTGGGTTGCCTTCTTTATTAAAAGGTGATTATTGGGACGTACGTGATAGTACTGTTTTTGCGCCTAAAAAGTTTCATAAATTTATCACTAAATATGCCGTTGGATCTATTCATAATACCCCCGGATATTTACTTGGTTCTAAGGAATGGTATACAATAGTTAAAGAAATTCAGGATTCTGCATTAACAAAAACGCGTTTGGGTATTCCTTTAATCTATGGTATTGATAATATTCACGGAGCTAATTATGTAAAGGAATCGGTGCTTTTTCCACAACAAATTGCGCTCGCAGCCACCTGGAATAGGGAACTTGCAAGAATTAACGGTAAAATTACAGCTTATGAATCAAGAGCCGCTTCTCTGCCGTGGAATTTCAACCCCAATATTGATGTAGCCATGAACCCGCTTTGGGGTAGAATGGCTGAAAGCTTTGGAGAAGATCCTTATTTAATTTCTGAAATGGGTATGGCTTACATGAATGGCTCTCAGGGTGATAATCTTGCCAACTCTAAAAGCTGTGCCGTTTGTTTGAAGCATTTTGTTGGTTACGGCGCAGGCAGAAATGGCAAAGACAGAGCCAATGCTTTAATCCCAGAAAACAGTCTGCGACAGTATTTTTTACCGCCATTTGAAAGAGCTATTAAAGAGGGTGCGGCAAGTGTGATGATAAGTTCCAATGCCGTGAATAGTATTCCATGTCATATAAATAAATACTATATCACAGATATTTTAAAAGGAGAATTAGGCTTTAAAGGGGTTGTGATCTCTGATTTTAGCGATGTTGATTTTTTAACGGAGGTTCATGAAATAACGAATGATAAAAGAGAAGCAACCAAACTGGCCGTCAACGCAGGAATAGATATTTTAATGAATCCTTATGATATAGATGTTGTGGATTATATTGTTGAAATGGTTGAAAATAATGAAATTTCAATAGACAGAATTAATGATGCAGTAACTAGGGTTTTAAGACTTAAATTTCAATTAAATTTATTTGAAAAACCCTATAACAATCCGGAAGATTTTCCTGATCTAGGAAGTGAAAAGCATATTGCAGAGAATTATAAGACGGCTGCAGAAGCCATTACCTTGCTTAAAAATGATGAAAACATTTTACCATTAAAACCAGACAGAAAAATATTAGTCACAGGGTATGCTGCTAATTCAACAAATATTTTAAATGGTGCCTGGTCAAGAACATTTTTAGGAAGAGACACCCAATACAATGACCCAACTAAACTAAGCATTTTAGACGCTATCAAAATGGAGGTTGGAGACAGAAATGTGGCGTTTGTTGAAGGGACAGATTATACAGAAGACATTAATACAGCCTTAGCAGTTTCTAAAGCTAAAAAGGCAGATTACATTGTAGTGTGTATAGGGGAAATTCCTGCTACTGAAAAACCCTCAGATATTAACGAATTACAAGTGCCTGAAATTCAACAGGAATTGGTAAAAAAACTGGCGGTTTACAATAAACCCATTATTTTGGTCATGGTACAGGGGCGCCCAAGAATCATCAGAGATATTGAGCCACTTTCTAAAGCTATTGTAATGGCTTATTTACCGGGTGAAGAAGGTGGAAGAGCTGTTTCAGATGTGCTGTTTGGACATATAAACCCAAGTGGAAAGTTACCTTATACCTATCCGCTATATTCAGGGAATGCGCTAACCTATTATCATAAAAAAGCTGACATCAGGGATATTACATGGGCCTATAATGGATTTTATACGCAATATGAATTTGGGCACGGTCTTTCCTATACTACTTTTAAGCATTCAAATGTCAAAATAGATAAGGATACCATCACGGGGAGTCAAGAACTTAAAATCTCGGTAAATGTTAAAAACACGGGGAGTATAGAAGGAAAAGAGGTGATTCAGTTGTATGCTAAAGACCTATGGGCCTCTTTGGCTCCCGATTCAAAAAGGCTCATTCGTTTTGAGAAAATTAACCTGAAGCCCGGGGAAACAAAAACAGTATCATTTACTATTGATGAACAAGATTTGAAATTTGTTGGAATAAATAACAAATGGGTAGTGGAAGAGGGAGAATTTGAATTACAAATAGGCGGAAATCCCAAAGCATTAAAAATTAAACCAATTTATTATAAGAAATAAGTTTTGCAAATAATATGTAATAATAACATTATGAGAAGATTGAATAAAGCAATAACGGCCTTTTTTGCTGTCCTTACGCTATTTTCATGTGTTAATAAACCAACTAATACCATGTCAAAAACTGCTGCTGAGATTTTAGGAAATCCAAATTATTTGGCGATGTCTTATGGCGGGTACCGAGAAAACACGCGTGATGTGCAACCAACTATTAAGGAGTTAAAAGAAGACATGAAGATTCTTTCTGCTATGGGGGTTAGAATAATAAGAACCTATAATGTGCAATTACAACAAGCGCCAAATATTTTAAAAGCCATAAGGGAATTAAAAGAAGAAGATCCTCATTTTGAGATGTATGTGATGCTTGGTGCCTGGATTGATTGCCAAAATGCATGGACTGATTTAGAACCAAACCATGATGTTGAAAGTGAAGCCAACGCAGCAGAGATTCAAAGAGCGGTTGATCTGGCCAATAAATATCCGGACATTGTAAAGATTATTGCCGTAGGGAATGAAGCTATGGTAAAATGGGCAACCAGTTATTTTGTGCAACCCAGTGTGATTTTAAAATGGGTGAATCACTTGCAAAACCTGAAAAAGGAAGGGAAACTGTCCAAAGACCTATGGATTACAAGTTCGGATGATTTTTCTTCATGGGGCGGGGGCGATTCTCTTTATCATGTGGCGGATTTAGAAAGTCTTGCGAAGGCTGTAGACTATATTTCTATGCACACCTATCCGTATCATAATTCGCATTATAATCCTCAGTTTTGGGGAGTTCCTGATCAGGAAGAAAATTTATCAGATTTAGAAAAAATCGATGCTGCGATGCTTCGTGCCAGAGAGTTTGCTATGAAACAATTCGATAGTGTTTCAAATTATATGAAAAGTATAGGAGTTAATAAACCAATTCATATTGGAGAAACGGGTTGGGCAACTATTTCAGATGGGCATTATGGCCCAAAAGGGTCAAGGGCAACGGACGAATATAAGGAAGGGTTATACTATAAACTGATAAGAGACTGGACAAATTCATCAGGCATTTCCTGTTTTTATTTTGAAGCCTTTGATGAAAAATGGAAAGACCAGCATAATAAGAAGGGATCAGAAAACCATTTTGGATTATTTACTATAGATGGGCAGGCAAAATACGCGCTTTGGGATTTGGTAGACGAAGGTATTTTTAAAGACTTATCTAGAAATGGTAACCCTATATTTAAAACCTTTAATGGGGATAAAAAGAAATTAATGAAAACGGTACTGGTGCCACCAGCCAATAATGAAATTTAGGCAGGGAAATGTAATATGTTATAAAAGCTTAAACCATGAAAACTGTTCAAATATACATTACTATACTAATGGCTTTAACAATGCTAAACTGTAGTCAAAAACAATTAACCGCAGAGATTTATGAAACGTCTGCAGGCGGAAATAAACTAAAACAAATTAAAGCATTTGTTTCTGGTAATAATCCGGCTATGATTAAACTGATGCCTGAAGAAACCTTTCAAACCATTACAGGATTTGGAGGGTCATTCACAGAAGCCTCCGCCAGCCTATTAAACAAATTAAGTAAAGAAAACAGAGAAAAAATTTTAGAAGCATATTTTGGAGAGGAAGGAGCAAAGTATTCTTTAACACGCACACACATGAATTCATGTGACTTTTCATTAAGCAATTATTCTTATGCACCGGTAGAAGGCGATATAGAGTTAACAAACTTTTCAATAGAAGAAGACCGTGATGATATTATCCCTATGATTAAAGACGCCTTGGCGATATCAAAGGATGGCTTTAAAATTTTGTCTTCACCCTGGACAGCGCCACCGTGGATGAAAGATAATAAAGATTGGAGAGGCGGTAAATTACTGCCAGAATATAATGATGTCTGGGCTTTATTCTTTTCAAAATACATAAAGGCCTATAAAGCAGAGGGTATTGACATTTGGGGTTTTACTGTTGAAAATGAGCCTTTAGGCAACAATAATAACTGGGAAAGTATGCATTTTTCAGCAGAAGAGATGACCAGTTTTGTTGAAAATCACCTAGGGCCTAAACTTAAAGCAGAGGGTCACGATGTAAAAATTCTGGGATATGATCAAAATCGTGGCGAAGAGTTAAAAGAATGGATTGATGTGATGTACAGAGATGAAGCGTCCTCAAAATATTTTGATGGCACGGCTATTCACTGGTATGCAAGTACGTATGATTATTTTCCGGAGTCCTTACAATATGCGCACGAAAAAGCACCAGACAAATATTTAATACAAACCGAAGCATGTGGCGATTCTGAAATCCCAAAATGGCAGGATGACCAGTGGTACTGGTCTAAAGAAGCAACAGATTGGGGCTGGGATTGGGCACCAGAAGATCAGAAATATCTGCATCCTAAATATGCGCCTGTTAATCGTTATGCAAGAGATATCATAGGGTGTTTAAATAACTGGGTTGATGGCTGGATTGACTGGAATATGGTTCTTGATAAGCAAGGAGGGCCAAACTGGTTTAAAAACTGGTGTTTAGCGCCTGTGATTGTTGATCCAGAAATGGATGAGGTATACTTTACACCAATTTATTATACAATGGCTCATTTCAGTAAATTCATTAGACCGGGAGCCGTGCGAATAGGTTTTACCAATTCAGACGACCATTTAATGGTTACTGCTGCTAAGAATCCTGATGGGTCAGTCGCTGTGGTTATTTTTAATCAGGAGACTGAATTAAAACACATGCGTATTACGTTAGGGGAAAGCACAATTAATTTACAAATAAATGGGCAGGCTATTCAGACGGTAGTCATTCCTCAACAATAACAAACAGAAATCTAAATAATAACTAACTATAAACTAAATAAGATGGCACATCACAAAACAAATCCCAAAGATATAGTTCCTATAGGTCAGAAAATGGCTTTTGGAGCAGGGCATTTAGTTCTCAATTTATTACCAGGCGCANTGGGAATCTTTATGTTCTTTTTGTTAACAGCCTTTGGTATGGATCCTTTTTTAGCAGGTTTGCTAGGGGGGCTTCCTCGAATATTCGACGCGCTTACAGATCCAATTATGGGTTTTATTTCAGACAACACAAAATCAAGATGGGGCCGCAGAAGACCGTATATTTTTGTGGGCGCCATTTTAAGTGGTATTCTTTATTGTTTTGTGGCAATTAGACCCCGAAGATTCAGTAAACTATAATTTTTGGTATTTTCTAATCATGTCAATGGTGTTTTTAATTGGTAACACCATGTTTGCAACGCCTTTAATTGGGCTGGGGTATGAAATGACTTCAGATTATAACGAGCGTACGCGCATCATGGCATTTTCTCAAACAATAGGTCAAATTGCCTGGATGATAGTACCATGGTTCTGGGTGCTTATAGCTAATCCAGATCTTTTTGAAACACAGGCTATTGGTGTAAGACGACTTTCTATAATTGTGGGAGCCGTGTGTTTAATTTTAGGTCTGTTACCGGCCATTTTTTGTAAAGGAATTGATTCTGCACACATGGAAAACAGAAAGAAAATCACCTTTAAAACCATGTTTTCTAATTTAAAAGATCTTTTAGATGGCATAGTGCAGGTCTCTAAAAACAAACCTTTTATGAAACTTTGTGGAGCTACATTTTTGGTTTTTAACGGGTTCCAGCTGGTAGCTTCTTTTAGTTACTTTATCATTGTTTATTATATGTTTCAAGGTGACTTTGGAGCTGCAGGCAATTGGCCCGCTTGGTTTTCAACTATTACTGCTGTAATTACTGCTTTTGGAGTCATTCCTATTGTGACCTGGATGGCTAATAATTGGGGGAAACGAAACGCTTTTGTTATTTCCACAGCCATTTCTATTGTGGGGTATATTTTAAAATGGTGGGGATTTAATCCAGATTATCATTGGCTTATATTTTTACCGGTGCCATTTATGGCTTTTGGTTTAGGAGGATTGTTTACTTTAATGATGAGTATGACGGCAGATGTTTGTGATTTGGACGAATTAAGAAACGGCATGCCACGTAAAGAAGGTACCTTTGGTGCCATTTACTGGTGGATGGTAAAATTAGGACAGGCTTTAGCTTTAGTTTTAGGAGGCCTGGTTTTAAAAGTGGTGGGATTTGATGGCAACGCTGCTGTTCAAACTGCGGAAACTATCAGAGACCTTCGTATTGCGGATATCGTTATTCCTGCAGTTACTGCGGCTTTAGCTATTGTTATTATGTGGAAATACAGCCTTAATGAAACAAGAGCGGCAGAAATAAAACAAATATTAGTAGATCGTAGAGGAGAATTATAAAATTAACATTAAAATAAATTACAATGTCATATAGAAAAGAACGTCAATTTTCGCTAAGCGGAACGGACTATTCAGATTATACTGGAGTTGATTTCAGTAAGTTATCATTAAAGAAATTAGAAGAGCTTTGGAGAGAAACTCTTGAAAACGGCATGCATGGTTTGTGCTTTAGTATGTATGAAGACGGGCAAAAACCTGGCGATATCATAACCGAAGAGCAAGTAAGAAGAAGAATGAAGATTATAAAGCCTTATACTGGTTGGGTGCGCTCATTTTCTTGTATTGAAGGAAACGAACATATTCCTCGTATAGCACATCAGGAAGGGTTAAAAACCTTAGTTGGTGCCTGGCTGGGAGACGATCTTGAAATGAATGAAGCTGAAATAGAAGGACTGATAACTTTAGCTAAAGAGGGCTGTGTGGACGTAGCGGCTGTTGGTAATGAAGTGATGTATCGTAAAGAATTAACCGAAGAGCAATTGATTGGTTATATTAACAGGGTTAAGGAGGCGTTACCAGGAATACCGGTGGGTTACGTTGATGCCTATTATGAATTTTCTCATAGGCCTAGAATTACGGAAGCCTGTGATGTTATTTTAGCAAATTGTTATCCGTATTGGGAAGGATGCCCACAGGAATATGCTTTAAATCATATGAGAGAAATGTATGGTCAGGCGGCTGCTGCCGGTAATGGCAAAAGAGTCATTATTACAGAAACCGGATGGCCAAGTGAAGGCGGTAGTCTTGGAGGTGCCGTGTCGTCTGCAGAGAATGCCATGAGGTATTTTATAAATGCGCAGGCATGGTCTGCCAAAGATGATATTGAGATGTTCTATTTTTCATCTTTTGATGAGTCATGGAAAGTTGGTGCAGAAGGCGATGTAGGAGCTTATTGGGGTCTTTGGGATAAAGACGAAAAATTAAAATTTTAACTATTATTAAAAGCGACAGTTGTTAATGAACTTAACCAATAAATTAAACCTTCCATTTGGAAATGCCATCTGCTATTCAGGATTTAGAG
>BS_KBA_SWE02_21mDRAFT_10000479_pt1 | contig 15041 bp, 10 predicted proteins | sample BalSeasSWE02_21m_FD_9196 | JGI IMG/M metagenome (IMG submission 9196)
TTATTTCCAATCTCCCCGTAATGCTAATACCGTTTCATACAAATGACTGGCCGTAGCCTCAGTGGGGGGCACGGGTGGGCCCACGGTTAAACCAATTTTTGACCACAAGCGTCGCGGAAAACGAGACATGGCAGCACCGCCATGGCGACTAAAAAAGGTGCCCCACATTCCACCTAAAGCCAATGGAATCACCGGCACCGGTTGCAAATCTATAATCCGGTGGATGCCCCATAAAAACGGTTTCATCTCGCCATCATTACTGATTCGGCCTTCAGGAAAAATACATACCAATTCACCGGCGTGCAAGGCTTCGGTAATTTTTTGAAACGCTTCTTCCAAAGTTTCTTTATCCTCTTTGATTCCCGCAATGGGAATCGCTTTCGCGGTCCGAAAAATGAAATTGAGCACCGGCATTTGATAAATTTTATAGTGCATCACAAATCGCGGTGGCCGTGGCAAGCAGGCGGTAATCACCATGGCATCTAAGTAACTGACATGGTTGCACACTAATATTTGAGCACCGGTCAAGGGAAGATTCTCTAATCCTTTCGTTTCTACTCGATACAGGGTGTGAATTATTACCCATACCAAAAATCGCATCAAAAATTCCGGAACCAGTTTGAAAATATAGAAAGCGACCAACGCATTGAGAATGGAGACCATGAGAAATAATTGCGGAATACTCAAACCTGCGTTTAACACGACGATAGCAAAGACGGCTGATAACACCATCAAAAACGCATTGACGATATTATTGCCGGCAATCACCCGAGAAACATGACTACGGACACTGCGTTGCTGAATTAGTGCATACAGGGGCACAATGTATAACCCGCCAGCCGTGCTCATCAGCACGATGTCAATCATGACTCGCCAACTGCCTGGCATTTGGATAAATTCCTGCACTCCCAATAAAGTTTGAGTGGTAACGGGTGTGGAATAGGCTAACGATAAATCCAAACTAAATACACTGAGACCGATAGCACCTAATGGAACTAAGCCTACTTCCACTTTGTGTCCAGAAAAACGTTCACATAACAGGGAGCCAACACCAATGCCAAAGGAAAAGAGTGCGAGCAACAGCGTGACCACTTGCTCATTGCCGCCCAGGGTGTATTTGGTATAATTTGGCAATTGTGCTAAATAAATTCCGCCAAAAAACCAAAACCAAGAGATTCCTAACACGGAGAGAAAGACGGTGCGATTGTTTTGTAAAAATTTCAAGCTCCGCCAAGTTTCCGAAATCGGATTCCAATTGATTTTCAATTCTGGTGCTACTGCGGGTGCTAATGGAATATAACAACTGGTTAAATATCCCAAGTAAGCGATTGCGATTACTATCACCGATACCATTAATGCGCCGAAGCCAGCGATACTAATTAAAATTCCCCCAGTTATGGTACCCAATAAAATGGCCACAAACGTTCCCATTTCGACTAAGCCATTGCCACCAATCAATTCCTCTGGTTTCAAGTGTTGTGGTAACAAACCATATTTGGTGGGGCCAAATAAGCTCGATTGGGCGCCCATCAAAAACAAGATGGCCATGAGAAAAGGAATATGACCAAAATAAAAACCGATAGCACCCATGACCATGATGACAATTTCTAGTAACTTAATCCAACGAATTAAAAAGGATTTTTCGTATTTATCAGCCAATTGACCCGCCGTGGCCGAAAAGAGGAAGAATGGTAAAATGAATAACCCGGCACTTAAATTAATCAGCGTGTTACTATCATCGGTCACTAAGTTAGAAACCTGATACGCAATCAAAATAATGAGTGCATTTTTGTACACGTTATCGTTAAACGCGCCTAGAAATTGAGTTAAAAAATAAGGCAAAAACCGTCGCTGTTTCAACAGCGCAAATTGACTCTGAGGGTGGTCCGCCATAATCAAAAATAACCTCTTAAGACAGATTTGACAACTTTTAAAAAGTTGTCAAATCTAAGTTCAAATCTGAGTTAACAGATTTGACAACTTTTTATAAAGTTGTCAAATCTAATCACAGATTTGACAACTTTTTAAAAGTTGTCAAATCTAATCACAGATTTGACAACTTGTTGAAAGTTGTCAAATCTAAACGTTAACAGATTTGACAACTTTTTAAAAGTTGTCAAATCTAAGTTCAAATCTAAGTTCAACACAGATTTGACAACTTTTTGAAAGTTGTCAAATCTAATCACAGATTTGACAACTTTTTAAAAGTTGTCAAATCTAATCAGTCAAATCTAATCACTTCTAATCACTAACCAACAAATCCTCCTCAGTGTGGCTAATTTCTACGCGACTTACATTTTGAAATCCCGCTGGCAATTTATGTCCACGCCGCGCCCGCTCGCCTACATAAAACTGCATATCACGCTCTTTTAAAGTAATTTGTCGTTTGCCCGCCTGTAAAGTGACCGTATCAGTCAATTTAAGTAACTGCAAATGAGTCACCGTTTCGGTACTTTTAGTCGGTAGATTAAGCAATTTAACTCCTTTGCCTTTAGGTAGTTGTGGTAACTCACTTAACGGCACCAACGATAAATAACCGGCACTGGTAATCACTAAATAATGGTCAAATTGAGGATGAATGGGTAGCGGCGGTAAAATTTTGGCCCCTTCGGGTAAAGTTAACACCGCTTTGCCGGCTTTACTTTTACCGTATAAATCACTTAAAGTTACGATAAAGCCGTAACCGGCATTAGATGCCAGGACATATTGTAACTCCGCTTCTCCCAGTAAGACGTAAATAAAACCAATGCCATTGGGTGGCGTAAATCGTCCAGCTAATGGCTCCCCCAAACCGCGGGCGGAGGGCAAGGTATGGGCCAACGCGGAATAACTACGACCACTGGCATCTAAAAATACCGCGGTTTGATTACTCCGACCAGCACTCGCATAGGCAAAACTGTCACCGGCCCGATAATTCAAACTGGTCGGGTCAATCTCATGTCCTTTGGCGGCTCGAATCCACCCTTTTTCTGATAAAATGACCGTAATGGGGTCCGCGGGTACTAACAAAGTTTCATCAAACGCTTGAGCCTGCTCACGTTCGACTAGAGGCGACCGGCGCTCATCGCCATATTGCTTGGCATCGGCTTGTAATTCTTTCGCTAAGAGTTTTTTCAACTCTTTCTCTGAATTTAATATTTTCTCTAAAGTATTACGTTCTTTAGCTAACTCTTCTTGTTCTCCTTTGATTTTAAATTCTTCCAATTTGGCCAATTGCCGCAACCGTAATTCTAAAATGGCTTCCGCTTGCTCTTCGGTTAAATTCAACTGTTTCATCAACACGGGTTTGGGCTGGTCTTCCTTACGAATAATGGTTATCACTTCGTCTAACTGGAGGTAGGCTATCAACAAGCCGTCAAGAATATGTAATCGTTTACTGATTCTCGCTAAACGATATTGCAAGCGTCGACGCACCGTCTCAGTACGAAACTCCAACCATTCTTGTAGCAATTGCTTAAGATTTTTGACTTGAGGACGATTCTCTAAGCCAATCACGTTCATATTGACCCGGTAACTACGCTCCAGGTCCGTCGTCGCAAATAAATGTGCCATCAATTCCGCCGCGGCTACTCGATTAGAGCGTGGCTCAATCACGATTCGGGCTGGATTTTCATGGTCCGATTCATCCCGCACATCATTGACTACAGGCAATTTTTTCGCCGTCATCTGCTCGGCAATTTGCGCGATAATTTTAGCTCCAGAGGTTTGATAAGGCAAGGCGGTAATCACTATATCGCCGTCCTCTTCAGTATACACGGCCCGCATTCGTACACTACCGTTGCCAGTTTCATACATTTTGAGCAATTCAGCCGCCGGGGTGATAATTTCGGCTGCCGTCGGATAATCTGGACCTGGTAAGAATTGACACAACTCACTGACGGTAGCATTAGGCGATTTGAGCAGATGCAGACAAGCCGCTGCCACTTCCGTTAAATTATGCGGCGGAATATCGGTGGCCATACCCACAGCAATCCCAGAGCACCCATTCAATAACATATTGGGTAACCGGGCTGGTAATAATACTGGCTCCTCCAAAGTGCCATCAAAATTGGCTTGCCACCCAACAGTGCCTTGTTCTAATTCAGTTAGTAACAGGTCTGCAAAAGGAGATAATTTAGCTTCGGTATAACGCATGGCGGCAAACGATTTAGGGTCGTCCATCGATCCCCAATTCCCTTGGCCGTCGATTAAGGGATAACGATAAGAAAATTCTTGCGCCATCAATACCATTGCTTCATAGCAGGCACTATCACCATGAGGATGAAATTTACCTAACACATCCCCCACCGTCCGCGCGGATTTTTTATATTTGCTCCCACTCTTGAGCCCCAATTCTGACATGGCATAGACAATACGTCGTTGCACTGGTTTCAAACCGTCCCCAATATGCGGCAAAGCTCGGTCTAAAATCACATACATGGCGTAGTCCAGGTAGGCTTTTTCAGTGAATTGATGCAGGGGTAAACGTTCAATTTCTTCAGTAATTACGAGTTGTTTCATAATGGCAAACTCTGTTAATGGACGGTCAATTGAGTGGGATTCTACCATAATTGATGCTAATTGAACAAATACCTAATCTGATCCATTTAATTTTCGCTATCACTTTGATATTTAAGGCTATTAATTTAAGAGTAGTCAATTGAAGTATTACTTTACTAAATCGCATATTTCTAGTGCCTTCAAGTGAGTTTTCACTCTATAAGTAAAATTGATTATAGATGGCCATACTCTTTTGTGAGGGTTTTATGCTTTTAAAAAGTGAGAGACTTTTTCTGTATAATATATAGAGTTAATGAAAATCGTTAACACGGTCAACCGATCCAACATAATTATTTTTTTAGACTATGAGTGCATTTGAATATACGGCTTTAGAAAAAACTGGCCGGACCCGTCAAGGCGTTTTAGAAGGAGATACTCCGCGTCAAGTGCGCCAACAATTACGAGAGCAAGGATTAACGCCATTGTCGATTGAAACGGTGGTCAAGTCGACTTCGCAGCGGCGACGGCGTTACTTTCGGGTCAGTGCTACCGAATTGGCATTATTGACCAGACAACTGGCGACCTTGGTGCGTTCTAGTTTAGCGTTGGAAGAGGCATTGCGAGCGATGGCCGAGCAAAGCGAAACTGCACGTTTGAAAAGTTTATTACTAGCCGTGCGTGGCCGAGTGTTAGAAGGACATAGTTTAGCCGACAGTTTGAATGATTTTCCTAGCATTTTTTCCGAATTGTATCGTGCCACTATCGCCGCGGGGGAGCAATCGGGACATCTGGAAGTGGTGTTAGAGCGATTAGCGGATTATACCGAAACTCGTCAATACATGCGGCAAAAAACCTTGGTGGCGTTATTTTATCCGGCGTTACTCAGCGCCGTTGCGCTCTTAGTCGTCATGGGTTTGCTAACTTATGTGGTGCCGCAAGTGGTACAAGTATTTGCGAATCTGCATCAAAAATTGCCCTGGCTAACCGTTGCCTTAATCAATCTCAGTGATTTTTTAAAAACTTGGGGAGGTCTATTTTTATTAGGGTTGATCGGGTTAATCGCAGGATTACGTTATCTGTTGCGCTTTGAGAAACCGTTAATCCTATTTCATCGTTTATTACTTCATACTCCAATCTTATCTCGCTTAATTCGTGGGGCGGAAGTGGCTAGATTCACTCGTACTTTAAGCATTTTATTGACCAGTGGGGTAGCGTTATTAGAAGCGTTGCGTATGAGTGTGCAAGTGATTTCCAGCCGCCCTCTACAACAAGCGGTCACTCAGGCGACGGCGAAAGTGAGAGAAGGGAGCAGTTTACATGATGCGTTAGCACCGAGTAAATTATTTCCACCGATGACGATATATTTAATTGCCAGTGGCGAGACTAGCGGGAATTTAGAAGGGATGTTAGAACGTGCGGCGATTATGCAAGAACGCGAATTAGAAACCTTGCTGGCGGTTTTATTAGGTTTATTTGAACCTTTGCTCATTTTACTGATGGGAGGTATTGTCTTGACGATTGTCTTGGCGATTTTGATGCCAATTTTTGAGTTAAATCAGTTAGTTCGCTAACTAAATTAGTCACCGCAACCACCTCTGCCCCCTCCTTGGCAAGGCTACTCTATGCACGCCACTGCATTTCTGCTCGTTCCCACGAGGAGCGTGGGAACTAGCAGAATGTTGGAGTAGAGGCTTTATATTGGAGTAGAGGCTTTAGCCGGTAGGGGTCGGCACCGCATTAAAGGTCGTCGAGGCCGGCCCACCGGCTAAAGCCTCTACTCCAACATGTTGGCCGGCCCACCGGCTAAAGCCTCTACTCCAACATGTTGGCCGGCCCACCGGCTAAAGCCTCTACTCCAACATGTTGGCCAGCTTAACTTAATGGCATTGGGGTGGTGGTTCTGCGTAAAGTGAGTTATCAAATCGATTTAATCTGAGGATAGAATTAATCATGGCACCTATTCAATCATTTCGTAACCTACTCAATACTTTTAGCAAACTGCTAGTATGGCTACTTGGGTTAACGGTTACCGCCGCCTGTGCCAGTCATACGGTGAGAACTTTTGTTTTTTCCCTGGAGCATGAAGTCGGAGAAACATTCATGGGAATTCGTTTGCAAGGGACCTTGGAATTACCTAACATAACCGTGAATGACATTAAGCTGACTGAATTATCTGGATTAGCTTGGGATGAGGATGACGGCTTATTGTATGCCGTATCGGACCAAGGCTATTTATTTCATTTGCAACCAGAAATTACTCATCATGTGTTGACCAATGTGACTATAATAACGGCGTACCCTTTAACTAATAAAAAAGGCAAACGTTACGCTAATCGAGATGCGGAAGGGTTAACGATTATAAGAAGTAATAATGGAATTAAAGGAGACAGCGAGTTAATAATTTCTTTTGAACGTCAGCCCACGATTGCGCGTTTTAGCACCACCGGAAAATGGTTAAAAACTTATCGTTTGCCTCCATTACTACGTGATATAGATAATTATGCCGGTAGCAACACGGCGTTAGAAGCCGTGACATTACATCCTACCTGGGGAATTCTCACTGCGCCGGAGCAACCACTAAAAACGTCGCCTCTTACCGAAAATGGCAAACTTCATGTTATTTATGCCTTAGCCGATGGCGGTAAACAATCTTGGACTTTTCCAGCAGCACCAGCGTCTAACAGTGCGATCGTAGCGCTAGAGGCTTTGGCGGACGGCTCCGTGCTCGTCTTAGAACGCGCCTTTGTCTCGGTTTGGCAACCCTTGATTATCAGTTTACGACAACTGTGGTTAACCGAGTGTCATCAATGTTCTCAAGCTCCCGCTACGGTAAAGTTAATCGCTGAATTTAACAATCGAAAAGGTTGGAATTTAGATAACTTTGAAGGACTTACTCAACAATCAGGACCGTATTTTTTTATGGTCAGTGATGACAATGACAGTGCGTTGCAACATACATTATTAACTTATTTTGAACTGTTACCGGATTAACTTGATTAACTCACCTTACGCATAACCACCCCCAGCCCCTCCTTGTTAAGGAGGGGAGTGCTCCCTGCCAATTCAGTTGGCGTATACTCCCCTCCTTAACAAGGAGGGGTTGGGGGTGGTTGAGTTAAGCGTGCGTAAGGTGAGTGATTAACTTATTTGGATAGTGAGACACCTAATCGGTGGTCCGGAATTTATTCCACCCCTGGAAACGGAATAAATTCCGTACTCCAACAGCTAACGGAATAAATTCCGTACTCCAACGGCTAACGGAATAAATTCCGTACTCCAACGGCTAACGGAATGAATTCCGTACTCCAACGGCTAACGGAATGAATTCCGTACTCCAACGGCTAACGGAATGAATTCCGGACTCCAACGGCTAACGGCTAACGGAATGAATTCCGGACTCCAACGGCTAATGGCTAACGGCCTAATTTTTTGTTCGTTTTCTCGTATCCACGTTCGGTATGGAAACCAGAGGAGATTTATTAGAGTAGCCTCACCAAGGAGGGGTCGAGGGTGGTTGGGCGTAAAGCGAATCTAAGCCGGGGTATTGGTTTCAACCCAACGACTTCCTTCCCTCAAAGTTTCTCGTTTCCAAAACGGGGCGTGATGTTTTAACTCTTCAATCAAATAACGACAAGATTCAAACGCCGGGGCCCGATGCTCGGCCCAGGCCGCCACTAAGACAATCGTATCATTGGGGTGCATTTCTCCCACGCGGTGAATAATTAAACTGTCGATAATTTTCCACCGTTGGAATGCTGTTTGACTAATTTTTTCCAAATATTTTTCCGTCATCCCTGGATAATGCTCCAACCACATAGTTTGCACTAAGTCACCTTCGTTAGAGTCACGCATCGTCCCCACAAAAGTAGCCACCGCACCATATTTGCCAGAATGGGCGTTTAAACTCGTTTCATGCGCTTGTAATCTAGCCCAGGGATTAAATGGTTTAGTGGTCACTTCAATGCTCATGTTAACCTCCGGTGACTGGCGGAAAAAATGCGATTTCATCTCCCGCCTTAACCACGGTGTCACGGGAAACATATTCCAAATTAACTGCGGTCAACAGATGAGCCGGTAACGCGCTATTATTACAGGCTCGAGACCACACTTGTGACACCGTTAGCGGTTCGGTCACCGGCAATTGTAATTCACTTTTTCCTACTTGCTCTCTTAAACTGGCGAAAAATTTTACCGTAATCGTCATGCTCGTTAATAGTCCTCCAATCTCTTGGTCATGTCAAATCCCAATCACCTAATCATGGGCCTCGCTCGGCACAACACCGTGATAAACCTCGCAAATTTTCAAAACCTGCGAGGTGTGGTCGCCGTACTCTCACCACTCTTCTCCACATCACCCAATTAAGCTTTCGGAAACCCGGTCCCTTCTTAGCGGGTTGCGAGCACCTTGTACTTGGTATCAATTCCTCGAATGTGAGTGAATAACCACATTTTTAGGAACATCACAAACTCCACACTAATTTTTTCATTGGCGCCATTGACGAAATCCATAACCAATTTGTTCAAATCAACCATCAGATTATTGTGCAATTTTTTGTGTGTCTCCAATCCTGGAAAATTAGCGACTTGCATATAGTTTTCCTCATCCTTGAAATGCTTTATTACGTAGTTGACCAATTCACTGGCCTGAGTAATCAACTCTTGCTTGGAAGCCCCTGCCTCATTTTTTTGGTACAGTGCTTCCATCAAACCTATCAAAGTCTGATGTTGTTGATTCATCAACTCAACCTCAACATCTAATGATTTATCCCATTCAAAAAAGGCCATAAGTTGTCATTCTCCTGTTAATTGAATTTCTTCTTTAGTATTCTCAGTTATAGTATTATAACTAAGCCTCCCATTTTAGCAGACTCTAAATCATTTTCTAACCGCAGATTTGACAACTTTTTAAAAGTTGTCAAATCTAGTTACTAAACTGTAGATTTGACAATTTTTGAAAGTGGTCAAATCTAAAATCATTTTCTAACCGCAGATTTGACAACTTTTTAAAAGTTGTCAAATCTAGTAGTTACCAAACCGCCGATTTGACAACTTGTTGATTAGGATCCAGCATTACATTGTTACATACTGGACAATTAGGGTCTTTATGTAGTTTGATAGTACGCCATTCAGAAGTGTAAGCATCAAATAATAACAATTTGCCACACAAAGATTGACCTAAATTAAGCAATACTTTAATGATTTCTACGGCTTGAATACTTCCGATGACACCGACCAAGGGAGTAATAATACCCACTCGGCTACAAGTCTCGGCTTCCTCTTCAGCCATCGCTGGGTATAAGCAATGATAGCAAGGACTTTCTGCATAAGCTGGCAAAAACACCGATACTTGGCCCTTAAAACCCATTGCCGCACCTGAAATTAAAGGTTTGCCATGACGTACAGATGCCGCATTAAGGGCAAAACGTGTGTTAAAATTATCACTGCAATCTGCTATCACGTCAGCGGCTTCTACTTGGCGGTCTAACTCATCCCCAGTCAAATGTTGCTGACTCGCTACAATTTGAATGGTAGGATTCAGTCGTTGTAATTTTTGTAAAGCGGACACCGCCTTAGATTGACCAAGTTGGGTTGAATCATGGACAATCTGCCGTTGCAAATTAGATAATTCTACTAGATCAGAATCAACGAGGATTAATCGCCCTACCCCAGTAGCGGCTAAATACATGGCCACTGGTGACCCTAAGCCACCCAGGCCAACAATTAAAACGGTCGCTTGCATCAATTTTTGTTGGCCACTGATGTCAATTTGTGGTAATAAAATATGGCGATTATAACGAAGTAATTGAGTATCATCCATTGGTCAGAACAAATTTAGTTGGAACTCGAATAATTCTTAATTCTTAATTTTAACAGGAATTTGCTTGTCGGGACACAGATTTGACAACTTTTTTAAAGTTGTCAAATCTAACTAACCACAAAATTTATACACAATTTATCAAGGACCCAATAATATGCCCACCACCAAAATTTTGCTAGACGAATCTGAGATACCGACCCACTGGTATAACGTCATCCCGGACCTACCCAATCCGCCGGCACCTTATTTAACGCCAGACGGTAAGCCACTCACGCCGGATATGATGACGAGCATTTTTGCGCCAGCCTTAGTCGAACAAGAAATGTCAACGCAACGCTGGATACCTATTCCAGAAGAAGTGCGAGAAATTTATCGTCTATGGAGACCCTCTCCCTTATATCGAGCGCACCGGTTTGAAGCAGCACTGGGCACACCAGCCAAAATTTATTATAAGTATGAAGGAGTTAGTCCCGCCGGCTCGCATAAACCCAATTCCGCAGTGGCCCAAGCCTACTATAACAAAATTGCCGGCATTAAACGCTTGGCCACTGAAACCGGAGCAGGCCAATGGGGCTCCGCACTGTCTCTAGCCGGTCAAATGTTTGGTTTAAGCGTGCGCGTGTATATGGTCAAAGTTAGCTATCAACAAAAACCCTTTCGCCGTTCGATGATGGAAACCTGGGGGGCCGAAGTCATCCCCAGCCCCTCCCAGTTAACCAAGGCTGGGCGACAAGCGTTAGCCCAAGACCCGGACTGCCCTGGCTCCCTAGGTATGGCAATTTCAGAAGCCGTAGAAGAAGCCGCCTCACGCCCAGACACCAATTATACCCTAGGCTCCGTGCTCAATCATGTCCTCTTACATCAGACCATCATTGGCCAAGAAACCCGTAAGCAATTAGAACAAGTCGGCGACTACCCAGATGTCATTTTTGCCCCCTGTGGTGGCGGTTCCAATGTCGGCGGTATGATGTTTCCCTTTTTAGCCGATAAAGCCGCCGGTAAAACCATTCGCTTAGTACCCGTGGAACCCACCTCCTGTCCAACCTTAACCCGTGGTCGTTATGCCTACGATTTTGGCGATACCGCAGGACTCACACCATTAATGCTGATGTTTACCCTAGGACACGATTTCCTCCCGCCCAGCATTCATGCCGGTGGACTACGTTATCATGGCGACTCGGCCCTAGTCTCCCAACTATGTCACGACGGCATTTTAGAACCCATCGCCGTGCCCCAATTGGCCACCTTTAAAGCCGGCATCTTATTTGCCCAAACCGAAGGTATTTTACCCGCCCCAGAATCAAATCATGCTATCTATGCCGCGATGGAAGAGGCATTGCAATGTAAACAGACCGGCGAGCCGAAAACCATATTATTCACTTTGTCAGGACATGGCCACTTTGATCTTGCCTCTTATGATAAATATCTGGCTGGAGAATTAAGCGACCTCGATTATCCAGCGGAAGCTTTGCAACAATCATTGCAAAATTTACCTAACGTCACCAGAAGTTAAGTAGAGTTTATAACTCAAAGCAACCAGGAGCAACCAGGAATACAAAGCGTAGCTTTGTTACAAACTCACCTTACGCACAGTTAATTCAACCACCCCCAACCCCTCCTTGGTAAGGAGGGGGGTGGGGCCTGCCAACTCAATTGGCGCATACTCCCCTCCTTAACGAGGAGGGGTTGGGGGTGGTTATGCGTAAGGTGAGTTACAAAGCTTCGCTTGGTACTCCTGGTTGTTACAAAGCTGCGCTTTGTACTCCTGGTTGGTTTTACACCTATGGTATCCAAATAAATTATTAACTTATCAACTAAATCCATTTATGATTACCAATGTTGCCCAATTACGCCAAGCCTTTTTAGACTACTTCCACACTAAAGGACATACCATCGTCCCCAGTAGCCCCTTAATCCCTGCCAACGACCCCACCTTACTCTTTACTAATGCAGGGATGGTACAATTTAAAGAAACCTTCTTAGGCACCGAAATTCGACCCTACACTCGCGCTGCCAGTTGCCAACGCTGCCTCCGGGCCGGTGGTAAACACAACGATTTAGAAAATGTTGGCTACACCGCCCGTCACCACACCTTCTTTGAAATGCTCGGTAACTTCAGTTTTGGTGACTATTTTAAACGCGAAGCCATTACCTATGCCTGGGAATTTTTAACACAAGAGCTACAAATTCCAGCCGAAAAATTATGGGTCACCGTTTATGAAAAAGATGACGAAGCCGCTGATATTTGGCTGAACGAACTCGAAGTAGCACCGGCTCGCTTTTCGCGTTGTGGAGATGCTGACAATTTTTGGATGATGGGAGACACCGGCCCCTGTGGACCGTGCTCCGAAATTTTTTATGACCATGGCCCCACCATTGCTGGCGGCCCCCCCGGTAGCGTTGACCAAGAAGGAGACCGCTATATTGAAATTTGGAACTTAGTTTTCATGCAATATAATCGCAATACGCAAGGACAACTGACTCCATTACCCAAACCTTCCGTGGATACTGGCATGGGGTTAGAACGACTCGCTGCGGTCATGCAACACGTTCATAGCAACTATGAAATAGACCTCTTCCAAGCACTTCTTCAAACCGCCGCCAACATTGTCGGCAGTAGCAACACTGATAATAGCTCCTTACGAGTGTTAGCCGACCACATTCGCGCCTGCACCTTTTTGGTCATTGATGGCATCGTCCCCTCCAACGAAGGGCGCGGTTACGTTCTCCGGCGGATTCTCCGCCGCGCCATTCGCCACGGCTATAAATTAGGCGTACAAGACCCATTTTTTTACCGACTGGTTAACGAGTTAGAAGCGCAAATGGGGAAGGCTTACCCCGAATTAACACAACATCAAGAGTTAGTCATCCGCATTTTGCAACAAGAGGAAGAACGGTTTTCGGAAACCTTAGATCGCGGAATGCGTTTATTGGAACAAGCCATTACCAATTTACCTGACCAGGGCACTATTCCAGGAGACGTGGTATTTAAACTATATGATACCTATGGCTTCCCCACGGATTTAACCGCAGATATTGCCCGAGAACGTGGATTAAATTTAGACCTCGCTGGTTTTGAACAACTAATGGCCGTGCAACGTGACACCGCTCGCAGTGCCGGTCAATTCAAAGTCGATTTAAGTCAAATCACTCAGGCCCCGACTTGTCAAACTGAGTTTACCGGTTATGACCAAACTGAGCAGGAAAGCGTCGTCGTGGCCTTGTATCACGAAGAAACACCGGTGACCAGTTTAAGCGCAGGGCAAACTGGCCGAGTGATTTTAGAACACACCCCCTTTTATGCCGAAGCTGGCGGTCAAGTGGGAGATAGTGGCACGTTAAACCGAGTTGACAACTTTCAAAAAGTTGTCAACTCTAAAGTTGTCAACTCTACGGACACGAACAGATTTGACAACTTTCAAAAAGTTGTCAAATCTAAAGTTATCAACTCTACGGACACTATATTTGAAGTACAAGACACTCAAAAGCTAGGTAAAGCCTATATTCATTTGGGTCAGTTAACCGCCGGTAGCCTTCGCGTCGGAGATAAACTACTGGCGAAAATCAATACTCAAGCGCGTCAAGCCACCGCTCGTCACCACACGGCCACGCATTTACTACATGCCGCTTTGCGTCAAATTTTAGGTAACCAAGTGAAGCAAAAAGGTTCTTTAGTAGCCCCCTACCGTTTACGTTTTGACTTCTCTCACTTTGAACCCGTAAGCCCGGCGCAACTGACCACTATTGAACGAATAGTCAACGAGCAAATTCTACTCAACCGGCCAGTAACCACGCGAGTAATGGCCTTGGAGGAAGCGATGAACAGTGGCGCGATGGCCCTATTTGGTGAAAAATATGATAACCAAGTGCGGGTACTATCGATCGGCGAATTTTCTACTGAACTCTGTGGCGGCACTCATGTACAACGAGCTGGCGACATTGGTTTATTTAAAATTATCGCAGAGACTGGAGTAGCCGCCGGGGTTCGTCGAATTGAAGCCATCACTGGTACTCGCGCATTAGAGTGGGTGATGCAAGCGGAAACGACTTTAACTAAAATGGCCAGTTGGTTAAAAACCAATCGTGACATTTTGGAAGAACGTCTGGCACAAGTGCTGGAACAGCATCGCACGGCCGAAAAAGAACTGGCACGGTTACAAGCTAAATTAGCCAGCCATCAAGGCAGTGATTTAGTGAATCAAGTAATTGAAATTAAAGGAATTAAAGTGCTGTCCACGCTGGTGGAAAACTTGGAGCTAAAACAACTCCGTGAGACCCTCGACCAGTTAAAAAATAAACTAGGTACCGCTGCCATCGTTCTCGCCACCGTCAAAGAAGATAAAATCACCTTGGTAGCTGGGGTGACGGCAGATCTTACGCATAAAATTAAAGCCGGTGATTTAGTCAATCACGTTGCGAAACAAGTCGGCGGCAAAGGCGGTGGTCGTTCTGATATGGCACAAGGAGGAGGTATTGAACCGACGAAACTACCGGCCGCGTTACAAAGTGTGAGCGAGTGGATCCGAGAGAGAGTTTAATTACTCACCTTACGCATTTGGTAAATTTGGTAGGTTGGAATCCAGGTGCTAACTTTCCTAAACCTTAGCAATTTTAGGTTTCCTAAACCTCATAGGTTTAAGAAACCTCGGCGATTCTAAGTTTCCTAAACCTTTGAGGTTTAGGAAACTTTGACCTTTGATAACTCATTGAATTTTAACACCTCCATTGGTTTGGAGGGACTACC
>BS_KBA_SWE02_21mDRAFT_10000481_pt1 | contig 14974 bp, 10 predicted proteins | sample BalSeasSWE02_21m_FD_9196 | JGI IMG/M metagenome (IMG submission 9196)
GTGTATANTTCCTTTAGACTTGCATAATAAAAGATAGTAACTTTAGGATTGACCAAAGAGTAGGTAAACTATTATAGTTCATAGCTTTTAAAGCTACGCAATGATTAAGAACCCACTCTTTACTATTAATAGAACTCGAAATAGATATTAGGGACTAAGAGCCCATCATTAAGGAATTGAGCCTATTAATATTTCAATCCTCTAAAACGTATTCAAAATTATGCAAAATTCATTAATCTTTATCGGTATCGATATCAGTAAATTGACACTGGACATTTGTGCATTGGAAAAGGATGATGTTAAACATTATCAAATTCAAAACCACACTCCTAGCATCCTACTGTTTTTTAAAAAAGCTATTTTCAAAAATAGTCTCATATGCTTTGAAAACACTGGAAAATACGGATGGGAGCTCATCAATGTTCTATCAAAGCTCAAACTAACCTTTTACCAGGTAAACGCATTACACCTTAAAAGAAGTATTGGACTTGTGCGAGGTAAAGATGATAGCATTGATGCCCATAGAATAGCTCAATTTATCCAAAAAAACTACAAGGAAACACCTGCTTACCAGCCTAAGGACAAAGAGGTTGAAAGGATACAGATACTGATTTCCAAAAGGAATCTACTTGTAAAACAACGTTCCCAGCATAAAGCCCTTAAAAAAGAAAATAAGTTACTTAACAATTTAGGACTGCCCTCTTTGGACAAACAAACAGACAAAATCATAGACCTGTTAAATAAGCAAATACTGGAAATTGAAAACCTTATCGATCAAATTATTGAACAGAACGATGAGCTTTTAAAAAACCATAAAATCGTAACATCAATACCAGGGGTTGGAAAAATAGTATCTTGGAATATGATCGTAAAAACCAACGCATATGAAAAAATCAGCAATCCCCGAAAATTTGCCTGTTATGCCGGCATTGCGCCTTTCTCTCAAAGATCGGGAACCTCCGTCAATAGAAAAGCCAAAGTATCGCATTTAGCAGATAAGACCATAAAGAAGCTCTTACATATGGCCGCCATGAGAGCCATACAGCTTGATAATGATTTGAGGGATTACTATATTCGCAAAGTAGAAGAAGGAAAAAACAAAATGTCAGTAATAAACGCTATTAGAAACAAATTGGTACATAGAATATTTGCTATGGTTAAAGATCAAAAATTATACGATTTTAATTTGCAAATGTCACTANANNTCATTGCGGTTGAATTCCTAATCGGAATTCAACGCTTATTTGCTATCTTTCGGCTACGGCGGAAAGAATCCTTTGGATTTTTCCGCAACAAGCCATACACAAGACCCTTGGGCGTCAGCTTAAAAGACTTTATCTTAAGAAGAAAGTATCAATGAAACAGAAAAATAAATCATACGACGTTACAACCAAAGCTTTTTTTTTAGCTATGGTAATTTTATTTATTTTATTGCAAGTAGCCTTTCACCCATCCTATTTGCACTATTTTCCTAAATTTCATGAATTTAGTTGGATACATCACGTACATGGGGCTCTAATGGTCTCCTGGGTATTGATGTTGATTATTCAACCTTATCTTATCCTCAAAAAAAATTACAAGACGCATAGACTTATTGGTAAAATTTCATATTTCACAGCTCCATTAGTGATTATTTCTATGATATTGATAACAAAGCTAAATTATCTCAAAATGGTGGGAGTAATGCCGTTTAAAGACGTCGCTGCTTGGCAGTCATTAAACATTATTACACCATTCAATTTTTTGCTTTTCTACTCACTCGCCATTATCCATAAAAAAGAGGTCTTTAAACACATGCGATATATGATAGGCACGGTGTTCACTATTTTCGGAGCTATTTCTTCCAGACTTTTGATTATCATTTTTGGACCGTCTATTGCATTTAATGCCTTTTTTATCTCCGAATATGTTGGTATCAGTATAATAGTACTCCTTTTATTAAATGATCTAAGAAAGAAGGTAAACCCTATACCATACACTATTATTGCAGCTGGATTATGTATAAACGTCATGAGTATTCATGCTCGTTATACAGACGCATGGCAATCCGTAGTAAGATTTATTGCAGATAGTTTTTTTTAAAAAGACTTTTAAAATCTAATTGTTTCTAAACCTAAAAAAATATATACAATGAAACTGACAAACAAGCCGAACGCCCAACAAAGAACTGAGCTAAAAAACAAATCTTTTTAAGCCATTTTTGAAACAAAATTCTCATTGTAAGGCAATCCCGATTTAGCAATTGCTAAGACTGTTTTTAATAGTACCCCGTCCTTAATAAAGACTATATAATTCAATACAGTTTAGTACACCAAAGTAGTAAGTATTTATATTAATTTAAATTATGCATTTTATGAAAAGAAGTTTTAATTATTTCGTTGTCCTATTTCTTTTATTCTCTAGTGCTTTTTCACAAACTGAGATAGACACCCTATTACTAAAATATTCTTTCAATTACGGGAAGTCTGCAGCCGTTTTTGGCGGCTCTGTTTCTGTTATACCAGCAAGCGATAGTGCAAAAATATTATGGGAAAAATACTTGGGAATGACCATTACCAATTTTGGAGTTGGCGGTGCGGGATTTTCTTCATTACAAGGAAAAAAAACTATTCCACAGCAAGTTGATGAAGCTGGGGTGTTTGATATTTATATCCTTTGGGCATCAACAAATGATTATACCAATAACAGAGCGATTGGAACTTATACCGATTATACAGAATTTGATAATTATGATGAAAAAAAACTAACAACCCAGGCAGGCGGAATTAATTATTGCATAAAAAAGATTTATGAGATAAATCCCCAAGCTGTCATATACTTCTTTACATCAAGCAAGGCTTTTAATGATAGAGGTGCTTATGATCCGTTTCACCCACAAGGAATGGTTCATTACGTTGAAATGCAAAAAATGATTTGTGAGCTTCATGGGTTACCAGTTCTTGATCAGTTCCTTTTAGGCGGTTTTAACATATACAATAAGGATTTGTTTTATCATGATCCTATCCATATGAATGTATTGGGCTACAAAAAGATAGGTGAACTACAAGTTTCGTTTCTGGCTTTTCAATAGTTAGTTTGAAATTTTAGTTTAATAGAAAAAAAACTACACACAATAACCTATGTAATTAATTACTTATTCTAGCATACTTATGAACATTTCTTCTAAATATTCTATCTGAAATTTATTTACTAAATTAGTTGCTTACCCACGCAACTAACCATACATAAGACCTTAATGCTTAATGATAACAGATGGAAATAAAAGAACTAAAAAATAGACCAGATATAGACCAACATAAAAAGCTTTATGCTTCTTATAATCAATTCGATAAACTTTTAATGGAATTGAGAAGAAAGGAATTAACCAATGAAACTGTAAACTCTATTAATGATAGAATTGCTCGAATAAATTCAGTTACGGGATCAGAAAAAGAGTTAAGAAAACAAATAAAAAACACTCAATCTGGCATAATTAAGTTAATTGAGAAAGAACATAAGCTTGTCACGAAAAATCATTATCGAAATACTTGGTTGGTAGTTGGAATGGCTGTATTCGGAATTCCTCTTGGTGTTGCTTTTGGGGCTAGCCTCGGGAATATGGCTTTTTTAGGAATAGGATTACCTATCGGGATGGCTATCGGTAGTGCAGTTGGTACAGCAATGGACAAAAAGGCTTTTGAAGAAGGAAGACAAATTGATCTAGAAATAAAACACTAAGCACGACAATTTATATAAGCTATTGAAAATGGCTCATATATGAGACCGTCATTGTACGTCATATTACAAATTACCAAACCAATAGAACTTCCGTAAATGAATATATTTATGAAATTAAGCACAAGCATTATCCTGCTTTTAACTAGCATCAATCTTTCAGCGCAGGTTGACATTGGATGGCATCAAAAACCTGAATTTAAAATTTCTGGATTTGTAGACGTATTTTATATCTATGATTTTAACCAACCGCAAGGCTCTAACAGACAACCGTTTTTATTCAACCACAACCGGCACAACGAGTTTAATTTGAATTTAGGATTGGTAAAATTAGCTTTAGAGCATACAAAGTACAGAGCCAATCTTGGGCTACAGACAGGAACATATGCCAATGATAATTATGCAGCAGAGCCAGGATTATTGAAAAATATTTCTGAAGCGAATATTGGAATTTCACTTAACGAGAATAATAAGCTATGGCTAGATGCAGGTATTTTGCCATCTCACCTTGGTTTTGAGAGTGCCATTTCAATGGATAACTATACATTGACACGTTCCTTGTTGGCTGAAAATTCGCCTTACTTTTTAACAGGGGCTAAATTAACTTTTAACCCTACAAATAAATTAGAAATAGCAGGATTATTAGTTAACGGTTGGCAACGTATTCAGCGATTGCAGGGAAATTCTTTACTATCATTTGGAACACAAGTAAAATATAGCCCAACAGAAAAAATCACCTTAAACTGGAGCACCTTTATTGGAACTGACGACCCCGACACGACAAGGCGTATGCGATACTTCAATAATCTTTACGGGCAATTTCGACTGACAGAAAGGATTGGATTAATCGCAGGTTTTGATATTGGGGCACAGCAAATATTTAAAGGAAGTTCCGATTACGACATTTGGCTTAGCCCTGCAATAATAGGACAATACACTATTAACAAAACTTGGAAAACGGCTATAAGAGCAGAATACTTTCAGGATAAAACAGGCATCATTATTCCAACTGGCACAATTAACGGTTTCCAAACAACAGGACTTTCATTAAATCTAGACTATTCACCTACTCAATTTATCGTTTGCAGACTTGAAGGCCGTTGGTTAAACAGCAAGGACGGCATTTTCGAAACCAAAACAACCTCGACAAACAACAATTTCATAATCGGAACATCAATGGCAATTAAATTTTCGGAAGCAACTTTTAATCAGAAATAACAAAAAACAAACTTAAGACGTGTATAATTCATGCTAACCTCCTGCTTCAATTTTATATTTATATATTTAACTATATGATTTGCAACGATGGAAAATAAGTAAAAAAAGACTTTGTAGAACTGGTTTTGAACCTCCTTGGAAGTTTTTATATGAATAAAATATTAAAATTCTGGTTATAGAACGATTTAAAACAGCACATTACTACATCTTCTGAAAAACCATCACGTTTTGATTAAAACAAGTCCAGAAAAAAACAAGCAATACTACCCTATTTCTTCTTTTTTAAAAGATATTGAATCCCTTTTTTTGGAACGATATAAGTAAAGCCTTCAATTAACCCATGAATTATATAATTTATTGGTGACCTGTATATATTTCGTTTATATTGATACGTTGCCGTATTATATTTTTTATCTCCTGGCATATTACTGGAATGGATAGCTGCATTAGCTATAGCGGATTCGAATACTTTTCGTTTAGGTTTGTCTTCCTCCTGTTCTTTCAAAACACTTAGATTCAAATCTTTATAATCAAAAACTAAATGATTTTTAGACCAAACACTATCTGCTTCCATATGATATTGAATACGTTTAATCTGCCCAGACAACATTTCAACACCAACCAAAGGTTTTAGTGTGCTATTAAAATCTGAAAAATCCATATCATCNACCTTCACATCAACCTGAAACGATTTTTTACCATAAGGTGCATTCAAATCAATATTTAAAGATGCTTTATTTTGTAAAGTGGCACTAATATTAACATGAAGAGACCCTATATTTTCTTGATGACTTCTTTTATTTGTGATACCCGTGATACTCCCGTTTATATTCCCAAGTACTACATAACCTGTCTTTGATTTATTTAGTCCGAGCTCTCCATAGGATAAAGAAGAATTATATATACTAATTGAATCCAATTTCAAATCTACTGGTATAGCATTAATCATATCTTGAAACATGGGCTTAATTGTATCCTTCATTCTTGGCAAATTCTTGTTTCTTTGTAACTTCATGTTTAATCCGTCAATGGTTACGGATTCAGCATCAATAGCCAGCATGGTATAAAATTCGCTTGATGGCTCTAGATTATGGATCCCAATCTCCTTCGCATCAAATTCAATAACATCATTTTGATAACCCTGTTCTCTACTTACGGCCACCCAACTTTTATTATATCCTAGTTCTACATTCTTTAACAAAATCTCTTTATTTTTAAGATTGTATTTTAAACTCCCTAAGTTAAAATAAGTGTATTCATTTAATTTGAATGTTGCCTTTTTAATATCAATATGAATATCTCCCATTTGAAAAGGGATAAGATTGTTAAACTGAACATCCTCAGTTTTTAAATCTATCGCTAACATATCAATATTTTCAACTTGTCCAATGGTGTCTTTGGTTTCCATATCCAATAAAACCACAGAACCATTTTCCAATCTGAAGTTTTTTAAATCTGCACGGGACAAAATATCTCCAAACATCGTCTGCATGCCTTTCCCTCCTTTATGGGTCTTTGAATCTTTAATCATTTCAACTTTAAAGACAGGTTTAATAAAAGCTATTTCCTGTATACTTAATCGTTTACGAAATAATAAATCAAACCAAACAAGACCGTTTAAAGTTGCGTAATCTACTTGACCTGTAACTAAAGAACTTGCACCAAGATTTAGCGGTTCTATCTTCAATTCTTTTAGAGTAACTCCAGTAAAAAAGCGATCCAGATCAAATTTTTTGTAAATTACATTATATGCCCGTTGGGGATTTGTATTAATCATTGCTTCAAAATTTTTCTCAAGCCAAATTTCTAATCCCTTAGAAATGATTACGAATAGCAACACTAAGAACAAAATTGTTTTTAGGGTTCTTTTCAATATAATATTTATTCTCATTCAAGATATTTTTAAAACAGTGGAACAACTTACTATCCCTAAGCCAACAGTAATAATTATGTGAACACAAACAATAAAAAGAAAAAAGCCATCTATAAATCCTCTTATTCAAGACAAGAATAGTGAAAAATTTAATGTGAAATAAAAAATTTTGTGAATACTTCAGTTATAGGGAGTAATTAGAAATAAATAACGGTTGCCAACACCATATATAATGTATTGCCAGCTCTAGACTACTTACGAAAATTGCTTGCGCCAGTTCGCTTCGCTCGTTTCTATTTTGTTTTTATTTTCTAAATTAGGTGCTGAAAAAAGCAAGAAACTTTATACAAAACCGTTGCGCTTCACTATCAGAAACAGCTAAGCAATGAAAAAAATTGGACGAAAATTTGACTAAACTTGTTTTCAGAAGAGAAAACCGGAAAATATTTTAAATACGTTTTTTGCCAAGTTATTTGTTGTTTCAGGAATTCTAATTGTATTACAAATGAATAATTTTACTTTTTTTTATTCTAAATTAATTAACTTAGTTCACTTACAAAAAAACGAAACATACTTAATAGTTAATCTCTATTCAAATTAAATAATATGGCAAGCAAAATGAAAGGTACCATCGCTATACTTACAGGAGGTGGTGATGTTCCAGGATTAAACCCCGCCATTCGTGCAATTACTATACGCGCAAGTCGTGAAGGGTATAAAGTAATTGGATTAAGACGAGGTTGGGCAGGCATTGTTGAAATGACTCAAAACCCAAAAGATGATAACAGCAATAACTATATTGAATTAACACAAACTTTAGTAAACAGAGCTGGTAGAACTGGTGGTACTTTTTTACATAGTTCCAGAACAAGACCAAGTCACTTACCTAAGGCAAGTGTTCCTGAACATCATCAGGATTCCTATCAAGAGGAATATAATGACATGACCAAAGTGGTGTTGTCTAATTTGGCCTATTTAGGCGTTGATTATTTAATACCAATAGGCGGTGATGATACCTTAAGCTATGGGGTTCGGTTATATCAGGAAGGCTTTAAAGTAGTTGCCATTCCTAAAACTATGGATAATGATGTACCTGGTACTGATTATTGTATTGGTTTCAGTACCTGTATCACAAGAACTATTAATATGACCAACACGCTGCGTACGTCTGCAGGATCTCACGAACGGTTTCTTGTTCTTGAAGTGTTTGGCAGGTATGCAGGATTTACGGCGATGTTACCAACCATGGCAGGCGCGGCCAATCGTTGTGTTATTCCCGAATATCAGTTTGATATAGATGTACTAACCGAGCAAATGGTTCAGGACAGAAATGAAAATCCAAGTAACTATTCTGTCGTTTTAGTATCAGAAGGGGCTACGTTTAAAGGTGGGGAAATGGTTTTTAAGGATGGTGAAAAAGATCAGTTTGGTCATGCAAAATTAGGAGGTATTGGCGATTTGGTTTCAGACCGTTTAAAAATGTTATCCCCTAAATATAATAATGGAAAACAAGTCAATGTGATTAACCAGAAATTAGGCTATTTGGTGCGTGGCGGTGATCCGGATGCCGTTGATTCTATCGTTCCGATGGCCTATGGAAATTTGGCCTTGGATTTAATCTTAAAAGGTATTCATGGCCGTTTAGTTGTGCTAAAAAACGGTCGTTATGACAATGTGCCTATTGATGTGGTTGTAGGCAAATCTAAATTAGTAAACATTGATAAATTCTATAATACAGAACGTTTACGTCCTTTCTATAACAGTTTTGAAATGAATCCCCTGTTCATCATGACCAGTGAAGGCTAAGAAGCCGCATATATTAACCTTAATACTCTCTTTTGTTTTTTCTCATTATTGATCTAATATAATGAAATACAGACTTAAAACGTGTATACTATATTGCTGTGGAATTTCTCCAACGAAAATTCATTCGAATTAATTATCTTTCTGAAAAAGTAGAAAGTGTATTACTTTTTTGGATGCAAAAAACATTGCACAAACACCTAAGACCTAATTAATATGACAAACATCAAAATTGCAGCTTTTATTAGCTTTATTATTGCCGTTGCATGCCAAAGTATTACTGCTCAAACCTATGCAAAGAATGGTATGGTGGCGTCAAGTAGTGAGATAGCTTCTGCCGTGGGAATTGAAACCCTAAAGAAAGGCGGAAACGCCATTGACGCATCTGTGGCAACTGCTTTTGCACTGGCAGTTACACATCCAAGTGCCGGTAACATTGGAGGTGGTGGTTTTTTGGTGTTTATGGATTCTTCAGGTTTTTCTACTACTATTGACTTTCGTGAAAAAGCCCCATTAAAAGCAACTCCGGACATGTTTCTGGATCAAGATGGCACGTTATTAAATGGTAAAAACTTATATGGCGAAAATTCATCAATAAATCATATAGGCCTAAAGTCTGTTGGCGTTCCTGGCACAGTTGCAGGCCTTTATTTGGCTCATCAAAAATATGGCAAATTACCTTGGAAGGAGCTGGTGCAGCCATCAATTGATCTGGCTACAAAAGGCTTCCCATTCACTTGGTCACTTTTACAAGCCGCAACCTTTTTCAATACCAACTCCGACATTCTGTTTTTGAAAGATTATTTCAAACTTGACAACGGCGAGTTAGTGAAATTTGGCGAAATATGGAAGCAACCCGAATTAGCAGGTACTTTAACCGCCATAAGAGATCATGGAAAAGATGGTTTTTATAAAGGTGAGGTTGGGAAAGAAATTGTCGCTTTTATGGAAGAGAATGGCGGAATAATAACCAAGAAGGACCTTGAGCTATATGAAGCTATAGAGCGGAAACCTGTAAAAGGCACTTATAAGGCATACGACATTTATTCAATGCCACCACCAAGTTCAGGCGGAGTGGCTCTTGTTGAAATGATGAATATGATGGAATTGGCAAATTTGGATTCCATCCCATTTAACTCAACTGCATATGTTCATTTGGTAGCCGAGGTCATGCGAAGAGCCTTCGCTGATAGAGCAGAGTTCTTGGGTGACCCTGATTTTAATCCGGATATACCATTAGATGAATTGATTTCAAAAGAATTTGCGATAAATCGTTTTAAAAATATTGATATGGACCATGCGTCCCCTAGTGACTCTTCTAGGTTTGGACAAATTTATGATGGGAATAATACAACCCATTTTTCAGTTGTAGATAAGGATGGAAACGCGGTTTCTCTCACGTATACGCTAGAACATAGTTATGGCTCAGGAATGGGGTCTTCAAAACTTGGATTTATATTTAATAATGAAATGGGCGATTTCAATCCAAAACCAAAGCTAACTAATGAAGATGGACTTGTTGGAACAAATCCAAATATCATTCAACCGGAAAAAAGAATGTTATCAAGCATGACACCAACAATAATTGCTAAAGATGGCAAACCATATTTGGTGATTGGTAGTCCGGGCGGAAGAACCATAATCAACACCGTTTTTCAAACAGTATTAAATGTTTTGGAATACGAGATGCCTATTGATAAGGCCATTGAAGCCATGAAAATTCATCATCAGTGGTTACCGGATAGGATTTTATTTGAAGAATACCTCCTGTCTCCAGACACAAAGAAAAATCTTGAACTCATGGGACATAAACTGATGCCAGTGGGGAATTTAGGTGAATTAATGGGAATTGTAATTGACTCAAAGAACCATATTCTCATAGGTACCTCTGACTCATCCAGTGCGGACGGAGCAGCCATTGGCTACTAACTTGTTCAACATTCTAAGACCTGTACTAAAATGTAAATTATACTTAGGGTTGGAACACGTGAGTCTTCACTTAAAAAGGAGGTGGTATTATTAAAATAATGTGCTATTTTTAGCTTAACAATGCAATTAATATAATAAAAATGAGAACTGCCTCGTTGAAAAGTACAGCCAGCCTAATCTTATTCACCTTAACTCTAATAGCTTGTCACTCTCCCGGAGATATTTCAGGGAAAATAGAAAACCTGGAAAAGAAAGAGATAAAGATCTTTCTCATTGAACCTGAAACCTTGCGGGACGTAGCTGCTTCATATTTAGGTAAAGTCATAGATTCAGCTCTTGTAAATTCTGATGGTAGCTTTGATTTTTACAACTTACCCAAAACAAAAGAGCCTGTATTGTTAGAATTAGCCATACAGCTATCCGGAAAAGCCCCTAATTATTTACAAACGGATGATCCCATTCGGTCTAACTATATGCCAATTCTATGGCAGACAGGAGAGTCTTTGTACATCACTGCCAAATTGGATGAATTTCAAAAAAGTTTTTCCATTGAAAACCCTTCAGAAATTAATAAAGCCTTGTTGGACTTAAGGGATATTAATCAAAATGCTCACCAAACCTATCTGGCAGGAAAACTTTGGCAGGTAGAAGATGGCCTTGAACTGTTGGAAAAGGAACATGCCTATATACAATATCAGACCGAGCTCATAAAATTTGCAAATAGTACAGAGTACCTGATGCCTGCACTCATGGCATTAAGATGGGTAAGTCCAGAGAATGATTACGAACGGGTGCCTGAATTTTTGGTGAATCAATGTAACAGATGGAAGCAAAAACAACCAGATCATCCATGGGTAAAACAGCTTTGTAAAGTAAGTGACCCCTCTAATTTACCTGTTTTAATAGGTGATGTATTTCCAAATCTCAAGATTCCCATGCTGACAAAGGATACACTTTTTCTTAAAGACCAATTAGGAAAAAAGCTCACTATTATAGACTTATGGGCCTCTTGGTGTGCGCCTTGCAGAAAAGAAAACCGTGAAGTTTTAGTGCCAATTTGGGATGAATATCATACCCAAGGATTACAAATCATTGCTTATGGTTTGGAAAGTGATGCCTCTTCCTGGAGAGAAGCTGCAGAGCGCGATGGGGCCAATCGCTGGCTTCAAGCATCAGATCTCCAAGGTGATGATGCCCTTTTCTTAAAAAAAATCCGTATTCAGACCATTCCGGCTAACTTTGTTCTTAATGATAAGGGCGTGGTTATCGCTAAAAATGTACATGGACGTGATTTAATGAATTTGGTAAAAATTTATATGAAAAATAAATAAGAAACAAATCTCTGTATGAACTCTATGGCATTGCTTGCTGCAAGCCAAATCAAAAACCAGAACATTTAATTGCCTTGCATTCTAATAGGAAAATCCTGTTAATTTTCTTCTGGTTTGTTTTCTTTTATTAACTTAGTTCCCAGCCAGTGCAACTAGCCCATACACAAAACATTATGTGTCATGCTTATTGCCAAAATATTATAAAATAGATGATTTTAAAAACCAACTAAAACCTATGTCTCAATCCCGCCAGCTCGCAGCTATCATGTTCATTGATATTGTTGGATATACCGCCATGATGCACGATGACGAAACAAGAACATTGAATCTGCGCGACAAACTCAAAAATAAATTAGAAACAGAAGTCGCTCTTCATGGTGGACAAATTGTGAAGTGGAATGGAGACGGTGCCCTTTGCAGTTTTGGGAGTGCCATAGAATCAATTAGGGTGGCCATTGCGGTTCAATTAAATATGCAAGTAGAACCAATAGTTCCTTTGCGAATTGGAATACACCAGGCAGACGTTGTTTTTGAAGATGGAGATGTGCATGGTGACGGTGTCAATATCGCCTCCAGACTTGAATCACTGGCTATTCCTGGAAGTATTTTTATCTCGGCAAAAGTGTATGATGAAATTAAAAACCAAAAAGATATTCAAGCCGCTTCTCTGGGGAAATATTTATTGAAGAATGTCACTGAACCGATGAAGATTTTCTCAATTAGCAATCCCGGACTTGAAGTTCCGCTCAACAAAAAACTAGAAGGAAAAGGCATTAAGTATGTTAGTGATAAAATATCGTTCAAAAAAAGAACCTTATTGGTCAGGTTTATTTCAGTCGCTGCTATAATCTGTATACTTGGGTATCTTATTGTTCCTAAAATAGTTAACAAGCAAAATGCGCAAAATAAGTTATTGCCGGCCATTCAAAAAATGGTGGACGAAAATTTCAGACCTCCTACAGAAGCATATGACCTGGCGCTTGAAGCCGAAAAATATATCCCAAACGATTCAATATTAACTAAATTATGGCCCGACATTACCTCTACTGTTTCAATAGTAACTCATCCTGAAGGGGCTGAAGTTTTTTGGAAGGATTATCATACTCCCGAGGCAAAATGGAGATCTTCAGGTATAACCCCNTTAACAGATGCAAGATTTCCTCGTGGTTATCTCAGGATGGAAATACGGAAAGAAGGCTATCAGACTATTGAATATGCAGGCCCATGGCCATATGGAAGACTGGGACCAGATATTGACACCCTGCAAATGGATGCCACAGGCAGTCTTCCGGAAAATATGATTAGAATCCCTAAAAACACGGCCAGCATGTATATTGTTGGTCTGGAACAGGAAGCAGGAAAACAAGTGGGTGAATTTTTGATTGACAGATTCGAAGTAACCAATAAGCAGTTCAAAGAGTTTATTGATGCCGACGGTTATACTAATGCTTCCTTCTGGAATTATCCTTTCTATTCAAATGGCCAAGAGCTTTCTTTAGAAGATGCCATTGCAAAATTTATTGATAAAACAGGAAGACGGGGTCCTGCCAACTGGGAAGCAGGGACTTATCCTGATGGGTTAGAAAACCATCCAGTAACAGGTATTTCATGGTATGAAGCCGCTGCTTATGCATCCTATGCAAAGAAGCAACTTCCCAGTGTTTTTCATTGGAGTGTTGTTGCTCAAACTTCAAGAACGGAATTTATTGTCCCATTAAGTAATTACAGCGGTAAATCTACAGTGCCAGTTGGTAGCATGAGCGGTTACAGCTTATTTGGTGTTTATGATCTTGCTGGAAATGCCAGGGAATGGTGTTTCAATGAAAGCAATCAAAAAGGACAACGATACATATTAGGAGGCGGTTGGAACGATCCAACCTATGCTTTCAATGACAGCTATACACAATCAGCTATGGACAGGAGCTCATCCAATGGTTTTCGCTGTATTAAAACACTCCCGGCGGACACCACTATAACACAACTCATGGGAACGGTTTCTGCCCTATTCCGAGATTACCGTAAAGAAAAACCGGTAGATGATAAAACCTTTGCGTTATATCTTAACCAGTTCCTCTATGATAAGATACCACTTGAATCAAAAGTAGAGCTCACGCTTGACAAAGATTTGTGGAAGATAGAAAAAGTTACTTTTGATGCCGGCTATAACAATGAAAGGATGCAGGCCTGGATTTATTTGCCTAAAGAAGCCACACCTCCATACCAACCCATTATATTTTTCACTGGTTCGGGTGATATTTACAGAAAAGTATTTGATCCAGATAGAATTGGTTCGCTTGATTTTATTTTAAAAAGTGGCCGAGTCTTAATTTTCCCAATATACAAAGGAACCAATGAAAGGCACGATGAGCTTAATTCAGACCTACAGGAAGAAACCGTTCTATACAAAGACCATGTGGTCATGTGGGGTAAAGAATTTAGCAGAACCATTGATTACCTCGAAACCCGAGCTGATATACAGGCTGATAAAATTGGTTATCTTGGCTGGAGCTGGGGAGGCTTTATGGGGGGCATTATACCTGCAGTTGAAAAACGAATTAAAGCTATTGTATTAAATGTTGGAGGCATGGAAATGAACAGGGCTTTCCCTGAAGTAGATCAACTCAACTATTTGCCAAGAGTGACCCAGCCTATTTTAATGTTGAACGGAAAGCACGATATGTTCTTTCCGGTAGAAACTTCTCAAAAACCGATGTATGACTTATTGGGTACCCCTTCCAACCTTAAGAAAAAAATAGTTTATGATGCAGGTCATTTAGTACCAAGGACTGATTTTGTAAAGGAAACATTAGTATGGTTTGATCAATATCTTGGACCTGTCAAATAATCATTCACAAATACTTTATAAGTAATCTTAAAACAAAAATAATGATGAAAAATATTTATATTCTGTTAATATTACTACTAATAGGTTGTTCTGGCCAGAATTCAAAAAATAACATAAAATCAGAAGAAGCACGTTGGGAGCAACATGCTGCCAATACTGAAATTATTCGAGATGATTTTGGTGTGCCACATATTTATGGAAAAACGGATGCGGATGCCGTCTTTGGCTTATTATACGCACAATGTGAAGATGATTTTAATC
>BS_KBA_SWE02_21mDRAFT_10000482_pt1 | contig 14949 bp, 16 predicted proteins | sample BalSeasSWE02_21m_FD_9196 | JGI IMG/M metagenome (IMG submission 9196)
GTAGGTGGTGGTATTTCTACAATAGAAGATGTAGACGACCTATTACAATGCGGTGCTGATAAAGTATCTATAAATTCCTCAGCAGTTAAAAGACCTGAATTGATTAATGAATTATCTAATAAATTCGGAAGCCAATGTGTTGTTGTGGCTATTGATGCTAAGCAAATAGGTAATCAGTGGAAAGTACATTTGGCAGGTGGAAGTATTCCCACAGAAATTGACCTATTTGAATGGGCTAAAGAAGTTGAACAACGTGGAGCAGGAGAAATTTTATTTACTTCAATGAATCATGACGGAACAAAAAATGGATTTGCAAATGAGGCCTTGTCAAGACTTTCAGAAGAGTTAAATATTCCAATTATAGCCTCGGGAGGCGCAGGCCATGTGCAACATTTTATTGACACTTTTAAGATTGGAAAAGCAGATGCGGCTTTAGCTGCCAGTGTGTTTCATTTTGGAGAAATAAGCATTCCAGAATTAAAAAAAGCATTAAAAAATAATAATATAGAAGTACGATTATAAATTAAATTATGAATATTAAATATAATAATGAAGGATTAGTGCCAGCTATCATACAAGACGCTCAAACAAAAAATGTTTTAATGTTGGGTTATATGAATGAGGAAGCCTTCCAAAAAACGGTAGCCACAAAACAAGTCACTTTTTATAGTCGGAGTAAACAAAGATTATGGACAAAAGGAGAAGAAAGTGGTCATTTTTTGCAGCTTATAGATTTTAAAAATGACTGCGATAACGATACTTTATTAATTCAGGTCAATCCTGTAGGGCCCACTTGTCATAAAGGAAGCGATACGTGCTGGAATGAATCCAATAGTCAAAATTTTGGGTTTTTAAGTCAGCTTGAAAGTGTTATAAAAAACAGGAAAGAAAATGCTGATGCTGAAAATTCTTATGTTGCTTCATTATTTAAAAAGGGAATCAATAAAATAGCTCAAAAAGTAGGAGAGGAGGCCGTTGAAGTTGTTATTGAAGCAAAAGATGCGAATGACCATTTGTTTTTGGAAGAAAGTGCTGATTTATTATTTCATTATTTAATCTTACTCCAGGCAAAAGGGTATAAACTTGAAGACATTACTCAGGTTCTTGAAAAACGGCATCAATAATTAAAATAAAAAAGACCTTAAATAATTTAGGTCTTTTTTATTTTAATACTACTTTTAGATTAATTCAACCATCCGTTGGTGTCTGCTTTTCTTGAATACCAAACCAAAAATGCTCCTATAAATACTACCAAAATGGGCATTACTAAACCAGTAGGACCATATACTTCCAGAGATTTACTTATGAATACATTGTAAATCATCTGAACAATAATGCCAAATAGAGAAATTAATAAAACCACTTTGGTCCACCTCTTTCTAAGTAATAGCAATACACAACCCAATGCTCCTCCCCAGACTGCTAATGCAAAGGCAGCTGTAGCCCATGCAGGTACATCCTGATATATGGCCTGTTCTGCTTCCGGTAAGGATTGCAAGGTATCTTCAGACATAAATGCCTGAGCTAAATAGGCCAATACACCTAACACATTCCAAAAAAGGGCAATACCACCTATAACCCAAAAACTTGTTGTTGGTTTTTTTGTGTTTTCATTCATAATAAATACTTTTAGTTCGTTATTTAGTAATACAATTTATAAAAATTTTGTCATAATTGATAAAATAACTTACATTCAATCCATATAAATTCCCAATCAAAGTTTTGAAAAAACACTACTATGTTATTACGGTTCAGTTTTTAGGTTACCGTTTTCATGGTTGGCAAAAACAGCCCCATGTAAAAACGGTTCATTTAATGATTGACAAAACTTTAAAATTCATTTTAGAAAAAAAGCGATTTAAAACACTGGGGTCAGGGAGAACTGATGCTATGGTCTCTGCACAAGAGGCCGCCTTTGAGCTATTTTTGGAAGAACCTATTCATGATTTTGAAAATTTCATGGAAGTATTCAATCAGAACTTACCACAAGATATTAGAGCACTTAAAATTAAAGAAGTGGATCAAGGTTTTAATATAATACAGCATTCAAAAATAAAAGAATACTTGTATTTGTTTTCTCAAGGAACTAAAAATCACCCGTTTTGCGCACCCATAATGACCACTATACTGGAGCCCTTAGATATTGAATTGATGAAACAAGGTGCAAAGTGTTTTGAAGGTTATCATAACTTTAAAACATATGCTTTCAGAGCAACAAATGAGGGGATTTATAACAGGACTTTAGACACCTGTGAGTTATTTGAAAACAATCTGTTTAGCGCCAATTTTTTTCCTGATAAAAGCTATATTTTAAAAGTAAAAGGAAAAGGATTTATGAGAAATCAAATACGATTAATGATGGGTGCATTAATTAAACTTGGAAGAGGAGAAATCACCTTAGAATATATAGAAAACAGCCTCAAACCTGAAAGTAAAGAAGTTATGGACTATATTGCGCCGGCTTCTGGATTAATTTTAAATAAGATTGAATTTCATTAAGATAAATTAATAATAAGATGAGTATTAGCGTAAATAATAAGGTATTTGAATTTTTGAAAAAGCTAGAGAAAAATAATAATCGTGACTGGTTTAACGAACATAAAAAAGAGTTTAAGTCTATTGAAGCAGATATTAAAAAAATGTACAATGCAGTTTTTGAAAATTTAAAAACACATGATGATGTTGATAAAGTTAAAATGTTTAGAATCTATCGTGACGTGCGTTTTTCAAAAAACAAACAGCCTTATAAAACCCATTTTGGAGGTTCTTTTAATAGAGTAAAACCCAGTTTAAGAGGTGGTTATTATTTACACATTGCTCCCAATAATGAATCCTTTATTGCAACAGGTTTTTGGGAACCCAATAAAGATGATTTGTTAAGAATGAGAAAAGAGTTTGAAATGGATGATGAAGAAATGAGACATATAATCAATGAGAAATCATTTAAAAATATTTGGGGTGATCTGGTTGGAGATGAACTGGTTTCGTCTCCAAAAGGTTTTAATAAAGACCACAAAGCCATTGATTTGATCAAGAAAAAGCAATATATTTTCACAAAAAAATATACGGATGCACAAGTTCTTGATGCTGATTTTTTGTCAGATATAAATACTTCTTTTAAAGCAATCCGTCCTTATTTTAATTATATGAGTGAAGTCTTGACTACTGATTTGAACGGGGTTTCATTAATTTAAATCTAAACGGCATTTAAAATTTCTGATCTCACAATTAATTGAATATTGTTAATCAATCGGTCTTTTACAATGCCCATCATTCGTTTGTTTAAGGCCGAAGAATTTTTGATATATATTACATATTCCTCTACTGTAAAAAGCCCGATAATAATGCCTTTCAATGAGTTTCTGAATTTTATATCTCGTTGAATAGAATTTTCAATATAGCTGATCTTCTTTTCAATAGGTAAATCATAAAATGAACATTTATATTTATTCACATAGTTTTTGAAAACTTCAATAAGTAAATCGTTTTGCAACTTAATTATAGGTCTTAAAACTAAATTTTGAAATCGTTCATCATTACTCATATGCTCATTTATCGTGGCCGTTAAAATCTCAGGGCGAATAGCTTTCAGGTTAGATTGTCTTGTGTTCATGGCGTTGGAATTTTATTAAAATTATAAATTAATGAAGCTCATTAAATGGAATGTATTTATTCTTTTTAACCAGTTTATTAACAAATAAAAAAAAGGGGTTTTAAATTTGTAAGCAAACAATCAATTCTATTGAGATAAAATCGATTTTTTCTCATTCCATTAATAATACTATAAAAATGATGGAATAAGTCTCGTAACTTTTGCTATTATGATGAAAAAAGGCTTCATTTTTATAAATTTGCCATCCTAATGCTTGAACAATTAAAATTTTTAATTGAAGTTCAAGTTTCAATATTAAATTTTTTAGATTTATGAGCAATACATTATTTGACAAAGTATGGGATTCACACGTGGTTAGAAAAATTGAAGGAGGACCGGACGTATTTTTTATTGACCGTCATTTTATTCATGAAGTAACAAGCCCGGTGGCTTTTCTTGGATTAAAAAGCAGAGGTTTAAAAGTGATGTATCCTGAAAGAACTTTTGCAACAGCAGATCACAATACGCCAACAATTAATCAGCATTTACCAGTTGAAGATCCCTTATCTGCGAACCAATTAAAAGCTTTAGAAGATAATTCAAATGAGTATGGCATAAGTCATTGGGGCTTAGGGCATAAAAAAAATGGTATTGTACACGTTATTGGACCAGAAAACGGTATTACTTTCCCGGGTGCTACTATAGTTTGCGGAGATTCCCACACTTCTACGCATGGTGCTTTTGGTGCTATTGCGTTTGGAATTGGAACTTCAGAAGTTGAAATGGTACTTTCTACACAATGCATAATGCAACCAAAACCTAAAAAAATGCGCATTAATGTGAATGGACAATTGGGCAAAGGGGTGACGCCAAAAGATGTGGCGTTATTTATTATTTCAAAATTAACAACTTCCGGAGCTACGGGTTATTTTGTGGAATACGCCGGGGATGTATTTGAAAATATGTCAATGGAAGGTAGAATGACTGTTTGTAATTTGTCCATTGAAATGGGGGCTCGCGGAGGAATGATTGCGCCAGACGAAACCACTTTTGCTTATTTAAAAGGCAAACCACTTTCTCTTAAAGGTGACGCATGGGATAAAGCCGTGGCACATTGGAAAACATTAAAAACGGAAGCAGGAGCTACTTTTGACAAAGAATTAAATTTTAAGGCCAGTGATATTGAACCTATGATAACCTATGGAACAAATCCAGGTATGGGCATGGGTATTTCAAAACATATTCCTAATGCGGATTCCATTGAAGGTGGTATTACCACATACAAAAAATCATTAGATTATATGGGTTACCATGAGAATGACTCCATGATTGGTAAAAAAATAGATTATGTCTTTTTAGGAAGTTGTACTAATGGCAGAATTGAAGATTTCCGTGCCTTCGCCTCAATTGTTAAAGGAAAGAAAAAAGCAGATAATGTAACGGCTTGGTTAGTTCCTGGTTCTCATGAAGTAGAAGCTAAAATTAAAGAAGAAGGTATTTTAGATATTCTTACGGCCGCTGGTTTTACATTGAGACAACCGGGTTGTTCAGCTTGTTTAGCGATGAATGATGATAAAATTCCTGCTGGCAAATATGCGGTGAGTACTTCAAACAGAAATTTTGAAGGCCGTCAAGGTCCAGGCTCAAGAACCTTATTAGCGAGTCCATTAGTAGCGGCAGCAGCAGCTGTGACGGGCGTTGTAACTGACCCAAGAAATTTCATATAATATTAAAATTTACAATTTAAAATGGCATACGATAAATTTAAAATACTAACAAGTAAAGCGGTTCCGTTACCATTAGAAAATGTGGATACGGATCAAATTATTCCTGCACGTTTTTTAAAAGCAACTGAACGTAAAGGATTTGGTGACAATTTGTTTAGAGATTGGAGATATAATAATGATAATTCACCTAAAGAAAGTTTTGTATTAAATAACCCTATTTATAGCGGTAAGATTTTAGTTGGTGGCAAGAATTTTGGTTCTGGTTCTTCTAGAGAGCATGCTGCCTGGGCTATTTATGATTATGGCTTTCGCTGTGTTGTTTCAAGTTTCTTTGCTGATATTTTTAGAAATAATTGTTTGAATATAGGCGTTCTGCCGGTACAGGTTAGTCCGGAGTTTTCAGAACAAATATTTAACGCTATTTATGATGATCCAAATACGGAAATAGAAATTAATCTTCCAAATCAAACAATTACCATTCTTTCAACAGGCGCACAGGAATCTTTTGAAATTAATAGTTACAAGAAAGACAACATGCTTAACGGTTTTGATGATATTGATTATCTTCAAAATATAAAAGGTGACATTGAATCGTTTGCAAATAACCTTTTGTTATAATTAAATGGCCTCCAGAAAAATTGAAATAATGGATACGACTTTACGCGATGGTGAACAAACCTCGGGTGTGTCGTTTTCAGCCTCAGAAAAATTAACTATAGCAAAACTTTTATTAGAAGAATTAAAAGTGGATCGTATTGAAATAGCCTCTGCCAGAGTTTCTGAAGGGGAGTTTCAAGCTGTTAAAAGTATTACAAGCTGGGCGAGTAATAATGGTTATATCGATGCTGTTGAAGTATTAACTTTTGTTGACAATGGGGTTTCAATTAATTGGATGATAGAAGCAGGTGCAAAAGTTCAAAATTTACTTACTAAAGGTTCATTAAATCATTTAACACATCAGTTAAAAAAGACCTCTAATCAGCACTTTAAAGAAATTTCAGAAACCATTTCATTGGCTCAGGAGAAAGGGATTCAAACCAATGTGTATTTAGAAGATTGGAGTAATGGTATGCGCAATTCAAAAGCCTATGTTTATGAGTTTTTAGATTTTTTGAAAACTCAGCCCGTAAAACGGATTATGCTTCCAGATACGCTGGGCGTCATAACACCGGAAGAATCCTTTGCTTTTGTTTCAGAAATTAAACTAAAATATCCTAATATACATTTTGATTTTCATGCTCATAATGATTATGATTTAGGGGTAGCCAATGCTATGGAGGCAATAAAGGCAGGAGCAGACGGCTTACACTTAACTATAAATGGTATGGGTGAACGTGCTGGAAATGCCCCTATGGCAAGTACTATAGCTGTTATCAATGATTTTATGCCTTCTATTGAAATTGGAGTCAATGAAAAAGTTTTATACACCGTCAGTAAATTAGTTGAAAATTTTTCTGGAGTGATGATACCGGCTAATAAACCCGTAATAGGCGCTAATGTTTTTACACAAACAGCTGGTATTCATGCCGATGGTGACAATAAAAAGAATTTATATTTCAGTGATTTGCTACCAGAACGGTTTGGTAGAACACGTAAATATGCCTTAGGTAAATCTTCAGGCAAAGCGAATATTCAAAAAAACCTTCAGGAACTTGGTTTACAATTAAATGATGAAGATTTAAAGAAAGTTACTCAACGCATCATAGAACTTGGCGATAAAAAGCAGGTGGTAACAAAAGAGGATTTACCGTATATCATCTCTGATGTGTTAGATTTTACATATGAAGAAAAGGTAAAAGTGGAGTCTTATGTTTTAACCCATGCCAAAGGATTAAAACCTTCTACCACAGTATCTTTAACAATAAACGGTAAAACTTTTGAAGAAAATTCATTAGGTGATGGGCAGTTTGATGCGTTTATGAATGCTATTAGAATCATTTTCAAGGGAGTGGATATGATATTACCTGATTTAATAGATTATGCCGTTAGAATACCTCCTGGAAGCCATTCAGATGCCCTATGCGAGACTATTATCACCTGGAAAAGTGTGGAGAAAGAGTTTAAAACAAGAGGATTAGATTCTGATCAAACCGTATCAGCTATTAAAGCCACTGAAAAAATGCTGAATATTATTATTAATTAAGATTATAAAAATAAATACATGAAATTTAATATAGCGCTATTAGCCGGAGATGGAATTGGACCCGAAGTCATTGATCAGGCTGTAAAAGTAAGTAATGCAGTAGCAAAGAAATTTGGACATGAGATTACCTGGGTTCCGGCTTTAACAGGTGCTGCCGCTATTGATGCAGTAGGCGAACCGTATCCGGATGAAACTCACGAAATATGTATGAAGTCAGATGCGGTCCTATTTGGAGCCATAGGACATCCTAAATACGATAATGACCCGAGTGCTAAGGTTAGACCAGAACAAGGATTGCTTAAGATGCGTAAAAAGTTAGGCTTGTTTGCTAATGTCAGACCAACGTTTACCTTTCCATCATTAATAGATAATTCGCCTTTAAAAAGAGAACGTATTGAAGGTACTGATTTAGTTTTTTTAAGAGAATTGACAGGTGGTATATATTTTGGTGAAAAGGGTAGAAGAGATGGAGGTGAGACGGCTTTTGATAATTGCGTTTATACCAGACATGAAGTTAAGCGTTTAGCTAAAAAAGGCTTTGAACTGGCTATGACCCGTTCTAAAAAATTATGTTGTGTAGATAAGGCCAATGTTTTAGAGACTTCTCGTTTATGGAGAGAAACTGTTCAAGCGATGGAAAAAGACTATCCTGAAGTCACTGTAAGTTATGAATTTGTAGATGCCGTAGCCATGAGACTGGTGCAATGGCCCAATAGTTATGACGTTTTAATAACCGAAAACCTTTTTGGAGATATATTAACGGATGAGGCCTCCGTAATCTCTGGATCTATGGGCTTAATGCCATCGGCTTCGGTTGGAGAACACACCTCACTATATGAGCCCATTCACGGATCCTATCCGCAAGCAACAGGTCTTGATATAGCCAACCCATTAGCAACCGTTTTATCTGCAGCCATGATGTTTGAAGATGCCTTTGGTTTAGCTGATGAAGCAAAAGCCATTCGGGATGTTGTTAATAAATCCTTGGCAGAAGGTGTGGTTACTGAAGATTTATCAGGTAAAAATAAAGCTTATAAAACCAGTGAAGTAGGAGATTGGTTGGCTAGCAATATTTAAAAAAGCGTCTTAAATATGTTAAAAAGCGAGTTTCATTTGAAACTCGCTTTTTTTATTTGATATTAAAGTTTGACCCGGTAGGAAGTTCATAAACCTCTAAATCAAAATAAGGAACGGCTGCAATCAAATGATCAAATATATCAGCCATGATATATTCATAATTTTCCCAGCGCTTATCTGTACTAAAGGCATAAACTTCTAAAGGGATTCCCTGTGTCGTCGGCGCTAATTGCCTAACCATAATCATCATATCCTTGTTGATAGCAGAATGTTGTTCCAGATAGGTCTGTGCATATTTTCTGAACACCCCTAAATTGGTCAGGTTTCTTCCATTTAAAGCTAATTCTTTATCAATACTATGGCTTTTATTAAAGCTGTTAATATCATTTTCACGTTTGTCTAAATACGAAGTAATTAATTGTACTTTTTTTAATCTATCTACTTCATCTTCATTTAAATACTTAACGCTATTTAACTTGATATTTAAAGCTCTTTTAATACGTCTGCCTTCAGAATTGACCATACCACGCCAGTTCTTAAATGAATCAGAAATCAGAGCATAAGTCGGAATGGTAGTAATCGTTTTATCAAAGTTTTGAACTTTAACAGTCGCCAAATTTATTTCAATAACATCTCCATCAGCACCATACTTTTCAAAAGTGATCCAGTCGCCAATATGCACCATATCATTAATCGAAACCTGAATACTGGCCACAAATCCCAAAATAGTATCCTTAAAAATCAAGATAATAACTGCTGAAGCAGCGCCCAGACCTGTAATAAAATTTATAAATGCAATGCCTGTTAGAATGGCAATGGCTGAAAAAACACCAATTACCCATGCAAAAATCATAAAAACCTGAATGTAACTATCTATAGGTTTATCTTTTAGTTTTGGCAATGTTTTAAAATAATCTTTTAATGCATTTAAAACACTTCTTACTATCCAAAGGGTTAATAAAATAGAAAAGGTTTTTAATCCCTTTTCGGCTATATTTTCATAATAATTAAAATCGGTCAGCACAATGGGCATCCAATTCTATCATGAATAACAATGGAATCACATGCGCAATATTTCTAGGTACTTTATTGACAACTAATAAATCATCAAAATTCGTTTTTGACTTAGAAGCGAAGTTTGTAAATATTTGAATTAATATTTTTCTAGTAATAAAATCAATAATCAATACAATAATAAATAAGGCAATTCCTAATGCCATCATATTAAGGTATTTAGAAGAGGTTTCTGAAAAATTTACAGAAACCAAATAATCATAAAGTAAATGTTTTATAGCGTCCATCTTATTTTGTGATATTTAAAAACTTTCTATCTATATAAAAAGTTCCAAATGGAATAATTGATGCGAATAAAACCGAATAAAACTGTGGTTTTGTCCAGTTAGTGTCAGTTTTATACATATAGGCAATAACTATATAAGATATAAAGAGCAAACCATGAGGCATGCCTAATAACTTGACATATTTAGGTTCACTCAAAAAATATTTTATTGGAGTCGCAATAAACAATAATAATATATAAGACATACCTTCTAAAAAGGCAACGATTCTGAAAATATTTATAAATGATAACATCTGTTCATTTTTTTTGCAAAAATAGTATTTAGATATTTAAAACACGATATTCTAATTACAATTAAAACACATGAAAAATAACCAAACCATAAATAAGGAATCTTACTAAGCGCAAAGAGCCATAAAGCATGACACTTTTAAATGGAAATTCAATAATACCAGCCGCCATACAAGAAATAGAAAAGGGTAGTGGTAACAGTGCACCAACTACAATTAAAAAACCTCCCCATTTTTTAGAATTTTTAAGTTGTTTTTCCATTTTTTGTTCTAAATAGTTGTGTACTGAGGGTATTTTTGTGATACCAATACCGATCCAATAGGAGCAAAGCCCACCCAAATAGCTCAGGAAAGCTAAAACACCTAGATAAAGCCATGGTTGATTTAATTTACCAGACCAGGCAATAAAAATTTCTGGTGGAACAAGACCTAAAAACGATTCAGAAGCAAAGAAAAACATCAATACACCTGTTACCGGCAACACTTCGGTTAGATGAATTAAACCTTTATCAATATTAAAAAACTTGTTTAAAACAAATATAAGCGAGACGATGAGAATAATATAAGGAAGTGCTTTTTTAATAGTATGTCCTACAAATGCATAAAAACCTGTATAAGAGTAATATTGGTGTAATAAATGTACACGGGATTTCTCGGTTTTTAATTTAGGCTTCTGTTTCATTATTAATTTTCTTATTTAAGGGGGCAAATATAGGTTTATAAGATTATTTCATGTGTACTTATAGCAGATTTATAGAAAGTTTAATATTGTTTTAACATATGCCAAAATTCANCAGGCATTTTATAACTACATATTTTTTTGAAGTTTTTAGATGATTTAAATCATTTTTTTATTACTTTAATGGAGTTAGTTTTATTTTCATAATAATTAATCCAGTAGCATGAAAATATTTGACGAAAAACACATAAAAAACATTGTTTTAGTTGGGGCTCATAACAGTGGAAAAACGACACTTTCTGAAACCATGTTGTTTGAAGCGGGTCTATTAAATAGACGTGGCACGGTAGAAGATCGTAATACCGTTTCTGATTATCAAAGTATTGAACAGGAACGGGAAGCGTCTATATATGCAACCCCTATGCATACAGAATGGCGTAATTATAAAATAAATATTATTGATACACCAGGCCTAGATGACTTTATTGGTGAAATTATTTCATCCATTAGAGTTGGAGACACGGTTGTAGCCGTTATTAACGGTAGACAAGGTGTAGAGGTTGGTACTGAAATTATCTGGAACTATATAGATAAATATAACAGNCCAACCTTATTTGTTATAAACCAGATTGATCATCCAGACCTTAAATTTGATGACAGTTTTAACAGCATTAAATCTTTAGTTGGAAATAATGCAGTAAAAATGCAATATCCTTTAATTGTTGATGGTGCACAGTGTATTGTTGATGTATTAAAGATGAAGATGTATAAATTTGGTAAGGATGGTGGAAAACCTGAAAAACTGGAAATACCAAAAGATCAAAAAGCTTTAGCTGATGCATTACACAATGAATTAGTTGAGAAAGCAGCAGAAAATGACGAGGAGTTATTAGAGTTATTCTTTGAAAAAGGAACTTTGAATGAAAATGAAATGCGCCGGGGTATTAAGGCAGGCATGTTGAATCATGAATTATTCCCTGTATTCTGTGTATCCGCCTTAAATGATATGGGAACCGGACGCTTAATGGGCTTTATAGATAATGTGGCACCCGCAGCGTCAGAATTAAATGAGGAACAAAGTGTTGAAGGAGAAACTATAAATCGTGAGGTAGGAGCACCTACATCCTTATTTGTATTTAAAACCATTCAACAGCCTAATTTAGGACAGATTACATTTTTTAAAGTAAAATCAGGGGAAGTGAATATTAATGATAAATTAATTAATTCAAGAAACGACGAAACCGAAATTATAAATCAGTTATTTATAATGGATGGAAAAGAAAGACATCCCGTGACAAAATTAACCGTTGGTGATATTGGTGCCACTCTAAAATTAAAATATACAGATACAAACGATACGTTACGAGCTGCAAAAAGCATAATTACCATCAAACCAATTAAATTTCCAGAACCTAGAATCAAAAAAAGTGTAGGCGCCGTTGCAAAACAAGATGAAGAAAAATTGATTGATGCAATTAAAAAAATTCATAGCCAGGATCCTACAGTGATATTAGAATATTCTCAAGAATCTAAACAGCAATTATTAGGTTGTCAAGGTGAATTACACTTAGCGACTATAGACTGGACATTAAAAAATGTTTATGGTATCAATGCCAAGTTCACAAAGCCAAAAATAACTTATAGAGAAACCATACAACGCTCATCTACAGCAAGTTACAAACACAAAAAACAATCTGGCGGATCTGGACAATTTGGTGAAGTCCATATGAAAATAGAGCCTTGGTATGAAGGTATGGCTGAACCAGAAGGCTTTAGTTTAAGAGGAAAAGAAGAAGTAGAGTTACCGTGGGGAGGAAAATTGATTTTCTATAACTGTATTGTAGGTGGTGTTATTGATCAACGTTATTTACCCTCTATAATGAAAGGAGTTTTAGAAGTTATGGAAGACGGCCCACTAACAGGTTCATATATACGAGATGTGCGCGTTATGGTTTATGACGGTAAAATGCATTCCGTAGATTCTAATGATATTTCCTTTAAAATAGCCGGAGCGCATGCCTTTAAAGAAGCCTTTTTAAATGCCAATCCAAAATTATTAGAGCCCACTAACGAACTTATTGTTAAAGTTCCAGAAGAAATGGTGGGGAATGTGATGACAGATTTGCAATCAAGGCGTTCCATCATACAAGGGTTTGAAAGCAATAATAATTATCAAATATTAAAATCTATAACGCCAGCAGCTGAATTATATGGCTATTCAACAGATTTAAGATCATTAACACAAGGCAGGGCTACTTTTAGTACGGCATTTTCATCGTACCAACCAGTACCACCTAATGTTCAAAATGAATTGGTGAAACAAGTAGAACAAGAAGAAGTATAACATATAAAAATAAGACATATGCAAACTAAAGTGCTATATTTAAGTGATTTAAAGTTTAATTTAGAAACATGGAAGAGAGAACTACGTTTTCATTTTAATGAAATGGATACGTTTGAAGAAAAATTGGAAGAGATTGCCAGCAGAGAATTTGGTCAGAAGGCATTGAAGCCTTTGGAAATCTTTCAAAATAGAATTATGATTGAGAAAGATGCTATTTCTAAATTATTGCATAGAATCCGAAATAAGATGATTAATATCAACCGGGTTAATTTTGATGAATCTATTGATGGCAGGTTACAGAATGAACAGCACACTTTGCGTGAGGACATGAAAAACTATATAAAATTGCATTACGAATTAAAAGAAGAAATGATGGACTATTTCCTTGAATGGTTATAGCAATTAATTATATAATATAATCTAAGGCCATATACATAGAGTATATGGCTTTGTTGTTTTAGATATGTTGATGGAAAAGAAGAGGGTGTTGAAATATTCTATTTTACATAATATAAATTATAGTACATTTTATAATATACTGAGATTGCTGTATACCTTTGCTATTTTATATAATATTAGATATTATGTAAAAAGAAATAGCATCAAAACAATTCATTTAATTCTTCTATACTGTAAACTGGACCAGGAATTTTAATATAGGCAAACATTGTATATTTGGCAACTTACAAAGCGAAACTCTATTACTAATTGAAATCAGCATCGTTATCTCCTTCTCCTATGGGTTCCTTACCAGTTCGTACGTAACCCATATTCGATTTTTGAGAATAACTAAAATAAATTGGTTTTTCATTTCTCAAAAGGTCTATAACATTGGCATACATAGACAATTGGAAGCGCAAGTACACTAATTTAGAATTAACGTCGTAATAATTATCGGGTAGGGTTTTATTATCAGGATAGAAATTTAACTGCAAAATAAAATCATCATCATGATAACATTTTACAATGATATTCGGGTAAATAAGATGTTCTTTGTTTTGTCCAGATTGAAAGTGAACCCAATAATGGTTTATTTCGCTAACTATTAAATTCATTGTGTCTAAATTTAGATTGATTAATAAGCTTACAATTTATAGATTATTTTTCAATATTTATTAGATTCAGAAAAAAAGATGTCGATTTGTTTTACAAAAAGTATTTTTTTCTACGCCATTCTCGTGGCTTTCTGTAAGAGCTTAAATTTTATGAATTCGACTTTTTTAGTAGATTTATGAGTACAATAGTTTAAAATATAAACGAACAAATAAATCTCAAGTTACATAACGCGGTACATTATAGTGCAATTATTAGAATTTATGAAATAGGAACTTATATGGCGATATTTAACATATTTATTAGATATGACAGCACCAGAGAGTGTTTTTATATCGTTAAGAATTATGTTCAAATAAATTTATCACTCGGTTACTAAAAATTCTATATCTCCAGCTTATAACCAATACCATGTATGTTGGTTAATTTAATCGAACTGTATCTAAATCAAAAGAAAGCTAGCTAATAATAGTAGATTTGGTGCTATTTATTACAACACCGTACCATTATCTAACCAACGCAGTAAAAGGGTATCGTTATGTGAAATATCTACAAGATAAAATTTATTAAAATACTTAAAAACTTTTGATTCTTTGAGCGTTTCCATACAAACAGACGCTGGAGAATAATAGTTGGAATGGATAAGAAATAGATTGCCCTCACGTTTTAAAAGATAGCCTACATGCCCCTCATCAAAACCTATAAAATAAAGTCCTTCTTTTGTTAAGCGATCAATATCTTCAA